>ERZ791734.224-NODE-224-length-99497-cov-15.362955_pt1 | contig 99497 bp, 91 predicted proteins | sample MGYA00509953_ERZ791734 | MGnify/ENA primary metagenome ERZ791734 (study PRJEB30046, sample SAMN00792038) | human gut metagenome | study: EMG produced TPA metagenomics assembly of the A metagenome-wide association study of gut microbiota in type 2...
ACACCGCTTCTGATGTGAGCAAGGCGGAAAGGCACAACGAACGCAAGAATGAAACTTATGAAAATATGAATGTGATTGCGGAGCGAATACCCTTTAATGTGCATTTCAAAAAGCCGACTGCCCCGACCTATATGGAACAGTTAAAGCAGATGGAAACAGACGGTCAGGTGTCGCTTCGAGGGTTGAGGAAAGACGCAACGCTGTTTGATGAGATTGTGATTGATGTGAATACGATGTACTTCGAGCGTAACGGTGGTTATGAATACGCAAAGCTGTTTTATGAAGAAGCCTATCATTTCATCGAAGAAAAATTCGGTGCTGACAATGTTATATCGGCAGTAATGCACGCCGATGAAATCAATATGGCAGCAAGCGAAGAACTGGGAAAAGAGGTTTACCATTATCATCTTCACGCTATGGTTTTGCCAGTGGTGGAGAAAGAAATCCTGTGGAGCAAGCGTTGCAAAGACGAAAAACTGCGTGGAACGGTCAAGGAAGTAGTCAATCAGATTAGCCATTCAAAAAAATGGAAATCGGATATTCCGATGACCGATGAAAAAGGAAATCCGTTGTTAAAAAAGAACGGCAAGCCGATGTTTCGTGCTTCGTACAGCATACTGCAAGATGAATTGTTTAACTATATGACGGAGCAAGGGTTCAAAGGCTTTCAGCGTGGCGAATACGGAAGTACAGCCGAGCATTTGACTTCCCTGCAATATCAAATCCAACAGGACAAAGAGCGATTGGAGAAGTTGCAGAAGCGTATTCAAAAGGAACAGGTTAAGTATGAGCCTGCCCGTCATATCTCCAAAACCTTAAACGAGATTGACAGTATGGGGCAGAAAACAATCACAGTTAAAATGGCAATCTCCAAAGAGGACTATTCCCAACTGACTGCTCTTGCCAAAGAGGGGATTACCAGTCGTGCGGAAATCAAAAAATTTGAGCAGAGTGCCACTTATTACCGACAGAAATATATGGACAGTGCAAACGCATTGGAACGAATGAAAACCAAATACAACGAACTGAAAGAAAAGTGCAGACCTTTTCTTGAAGCGTTGGAGCATTTCCCCGAAGTTGCTAAACTTTTTACCGAAAAAGTGAAGCAACTTTTTTCTTTTAAGGAAGCACAGGAACGAGCCGAAAAAGAAGCGAGGGAAAAAGAAAGACAAGAGCGTATTAAGGCACGAAGAAACAAGCGTGGTATGGAAAGATAACCATTTCCATTATACTCACGACTTAATGACTTCTTGATATGTTCCGATGAAACAGGCTGTATTTGTGGGGTGTTCCAAACGGAATGCCCCACAATCAATTTATGAAAAGGAGAAAATGATTATATGAAAGAGAATACTTTATCTTATACAACACGAATAGGCAAAACAACTTTTATTGTCAATGTGAAGCAATCGGAAAGTGCGAAGAAGCCTTTGAATACGGTGTTTCAAGAAATATGCCGACACGAGATGTTAGGCGTTTTTTCAGCAGATAAATATTTGAATTTAGAAAACTTACAAAAATCATCTTGACAAACTCGTTCCCGAGTGATCAGATCATCGGAAGCGTCAGCCGGATCTGAAAAATATTTCCCTCTAAGGAGGCGGTGATCGTTCCGTTCATGTACCCGGTCAGTTCCTTTGCGATCGCCATTCCAAGCCCGGTTGAATTTCTGCTCCGGGCAGGATCCGCCTTATAAAAGCGTTCAAAGATCCGGTCCACGTCGATCTCCTCCGGCCGCTCCACCTCATTGGCGATCACCGCAGACGCATTCCCCTCCTGCGCAGACAGCGTGACCGACACGCGGCTGCCGCCATGATCCAGAACATTTTTGATGATATTTTGCAGAATGCGGCGGATCGCCTGCTCGTTTCCCTTCACCACCATCTGTCCCTCCGGCAGATCGACCGCCGGACAGATGCCATTTCGTTCCCATTCGTCATAATAGGAAAACATCGTCTCTGCCATAATGGCATTAAAATCACATTTCTCCAGCTTCAGATCATACGTCCGGCTTTCGAGACGTGTAAATGTGAAAAGCTCCTCCAAAATATCACGGAGCGCATGGATCCTTTCCTGAATGATGCGCAGATATCGAGCCTGCATTTCCGGCTCCTGTGTCTGTGTCAGAAGCTGGAAATAGCCATCCAGAGAGGTAAGAGGCGTGCGGATATCATGGGACAGATTCGTATAGGTCTGGGCGATGCGGTTTTCGTTGCGGATCCACTGCTGCCGCTTTGTTTTCTGCTGCGCAAACACCTGATTTAAAGTGTCCGTCAGCTTCCCGATCCCTCCAAAGCGGACATCGCAGACGAGATCCCCGTTGCTCTGCTTCTCTTCCAGAAAACGGATCTGCCGCTCCAGCTCGCGGATCTGCCGGATCAGTTTCCAAAGCAGCAGTCCCAGAATAACCGCCAAGATTCCGAATCCACATGCCAGACCTGTCACCATCTTGTTCTCACCTTCCTCTCAGGCACCGCAGAGTCCTTTCCCCGTAGGCACTGCGGTCAAAATTTCATATTTCCCATATAGTCATAACTGCTTTGTGCCGTATAAACACTGCTTCTGCAGTATTGTCATACGACCGGCCATTTACTATGCAAGATCTCTTTTCTCGACATTTATAATGCTAAGCACTGTCATCACAGCCAGATAGCATACCGCCAGGATCACCGCATTCCGGATCTGTGTGCCGGCAACACCCGGTACAATCAGATTTATCTTTGTTGTGATCAGATAATTCTCCAGCTGCAGATTCTCGATATGCAGAAAACGCCTGCTTGCCACATCGATCAGCATGCACAAAAGAGACGCCATTCCCATGCTTAAGCAGACACCTGCCGTCATACCGAGTGCGCGGCTGCGGATCACCATCGTAAGCGTCATGCACGCAACCAGAAAAGCATACTGCAGAAGCATCTGAATACCAATGCACGGCAGATATGTCTGTGCGGATCCCCAATGGAGATATCCCTGCGTCGCCACAAGTGCCACTACCTGTGTCGCAAGCATGATCGCATCAAATACCAGCACATAAACCGCCGCAGCCACCCATTTCGCCACAATAAGACGATATCTTCTTTTTACCTGACCACCGATATTTTTAATATATCCATTTTTCTGATCCGCCGTCACGAAAATAATCAGGAAAATAACATTAAACAACGCAAACATCCCGGAGGACAAATGTGCCATAAAAACCTGCAGGACCTGAAGATTATTCGCATCCATGCCCTCGCTGCTTTCATTAATACCAAACTGAAGCGTTGTTGCATCATCACTTTCCTCATCAGCCTGCGATGAGGATGGACCATCAACAAGAGTTACCTCTGATGTTGTATTTTCCTCAATATCTGACACCAGAAAGGATGCCGACACTGCAACCATCAAAATTGTGATCAGAGTGATCACCCAGAATGCCTGCATCCGAAACATTTTATATAATTCCATTCGTATTGTATTACACATAAGCTTTCCATTCCTTTCCCAGCCCACTGACACCAGGCTGCAGCACAAATTTCACGGATCAGTCCGAAGTCAGATTTAAGAAATAGCTCTCTAACTCTTCCTGATTCACCTTCATCTCGCGTGGCAGCACGCCTGCGTTTACAAGCTCCCGGTTGATAAGCATGCTGTCCTCCAGCCGCTCATACACATGCAAATGTGTCGGATCCACTGCCTCATAATCATGGATATTCATGCTGTCCAGTACCGTCATAGCCTTCTGCGGCTCATCCACAACGAGCTCCAGCCGCTTCTCACACTGCTGCATAAGCTGCTCCTGCGAAAGCTCCTTGATCAGACTTCCCTTGTGAATGATCCCGAAATCGGTACAGAGCTTGGAAAGCTCCTCTAAAATATGACTGGAGATCAGAATCGTAATATCTCTCTCCTGCGCCAGCGCCCGCAGCATATCGCGCACCTCCGCAATTCCCTGCGGATCCAGTCCGTTGATCGGCTCATCCAGCACCAAAAGATCCGGATTTCCGACAAGTGCCAGTGCAATGCCAAGCCTCTGCTTCATTCCCAGCGAAAAATGACCTGCCTTTTTCCTGCCGACATCCCCAAGACCAACCATGTCTAAAAGCTCATCCACATATTTGCGGTCATGAATGCCAAACAGCTGCGCCTTGATCATCAGATTATCTTTCGCCGTCATATTTGGATAAATGCCCGGTGCCTCGATCAGACAGCCGACACGCGAGCGAACCTGTGCAAGCTCCTTTCCGCTGTATCCAAAAATAGAATATTCTCCTGCCGTTGGGTTGGACAGACCACAGATCATTTTCAAAAAGGTCGTTTTGCCGGCTCCGTTCCTGCCGATAAATCCATACACCGCTCCCCTTCGTATATGCATGTCCAGCCGGTTCACTGCCTTATAACGCCCAAACTGCTTTGTTAAACCATGGGTTTCCAATAAGATCTCACTCATATTATGTTACATCCTTTCCTTATGATGAGTACCAGTATAAAGAGCATCCTCTAAAATAACGCTAAGAAAAGGTAAAGAAAAAGTAAATGATGCAATATAGCAATTCGTCGGAGCAAAAAAGCTTTACCTCCAACATCATTAAAATTATTGATTCAGCCGGTATCCGATCCCCCAGACTGTCTGAATATATTCCTTGTCCGTCACTGCCTTGAGCTTCTTGCGGATGTTGCTGATATGCACATCTAGTGTTTTGGTCTCGCCCATGTATTCCTCCTCCCAGGCATAGGTAAAGATCGCCTCCTTACGGAAAACCTGCTTCGGATGGCGAATCAGAAGCTCTAAGATCGCATACTCCTGTCTGGTCAGATGCAAAATTTCCTGTCCGTCCATCCAGATCTGGTGTGTCTTATCATCCAACGTGATCCCGCCACACTCGATCCGGTCCGGCTCCGCCTCCTGCCCGGCATGGCGAAGCTGTATCTGCACGCGCGCGATCACCTCATTAATGTCAAATGGCTTCGTAATATAATCATCGGCTCCGCTTGTCAGCAGATCAAGCTTTTCCTCCATGGCATCCTTTGCCGTCAGAACGATCACCGGTGTGTCCCCCTGTCTGCGGATCAGCTGCAAAACCTCCTCCCCGGTCATCCCCGGAAGCATCAGATCAAGCAGCACAAGCATCCATGACTCCTTCTCCAGCCACAGCGCCGCTTCCGTACCGGAAAATGCCTGTCCACATGTGTACCCTTTTTGGGACAGTGCTTCCTTCAGTAGATTGTTGATATTTACATCATCCTCCACGATCAGTATCTTTTTCATTCCATTCTGCCTTTCTCTATATACTATATCCGTAATTTATCTATTTCGTTTCTATTTCGATAAGCCCGTTTAATTCTTGTTCCAGCTGCTTCTCTCCACTTCATCCCCACTGTACTTCTGTTCCAGCAGGTTCTCTTCGCTTCTTCTACGGACAAGCCCGCGCTACTCCTGCTCCGGCAGCCGCTTTACCACGCCCGCACCGATCATTCCGACTACCGCTCCGGCGATCATTCCGCTAAACCACAGCACGCCAAGATAATACGCCACGCCCATTGATTCCAGCACGACCATCGCAACGAGAATCTGTCCGATATTATGGACAATACCTCCCGCCACGCTGACAACCGGAAGACGGAACCGCCCGCTTCGTTTCAGCAAAAGCATCACAATAGTGCTCAGCATTCCTCCGGCAAAGCTGTACAGCAGCGAAAACATATTCCCAAAGGTAAACGCCACCAGAAGGATGCGGATGCCGTTGATCACAAGTGCATCCATTGTGCTTAACCGGTAGATTGCCACCAGCACTACCAGATTTGTAAGTCCCAGCTTTACGCCCGGAACCATTGCAAGCGGAGGAAGCTGTGCCTCCAGCCAGGACAGCACAAATGCCACCGCGATCAACATTCCCCTTAATGCTGTCTTTTGTGTCCGAGTCATTTCTTCTGCTCCTCAATCCATTGATCCAGGCGGTCCTCCAGCACCGCAAACGGCACTGCCCCCGTTCCCAGATAATATTTATGAAACTCCTTCAGAGAAAACTTCTCCCCCAGAGCATTCTCCGCTTTCGTACGCAGCTCATTGATCTCCAGATATCCCAATGTATACTGCATATAGCTCACCGGCTCCGCCACAACGGAATCATAGACAACGGATGCCTGTGAAGCGTCAAAGCCGTAATCCTTCAGAAATGCGGTCAGCTTCTTTCTGCTCCAGTCATAATAATTCACATTGATGTCCGCTTTTGCGTACAGACAGAGCGTGGCGATCAGATTCTCCCCGTTTAGCTGCGCCGTCTCGTCGCTCATTCCGGCAAGCTGATAGCTGTACTTCTCCGCATAGGTTCCCCAGCCCTCCGCATAACCACCGACGCTGACCACTCTCCGAAACAGTGCCGGATCCTGCGACAGAAAATATGCATTCTGATACAGATGTCCCGGATACGCTTCGTGTGCGATCGTCGAAAAGCATTCGGTGAGATCATAATCATCACTCTGATTAAGATATACTACATTTTGCTTGTAATCGTCAATAGGCGAGGTCATATAAAGTGCCGGACTTAAGCTGTCCTCCAGCGATTCATCGACATATTTCACCTGACAGGTCACATCATCCGGCAGCGGTTCAAAATCGTTGCTGATCTGTTCCCGCAGATAATCCACGGTTTCCGCCGGATCGGTACAGGGATATGTAAAATCCTCCGCATCGTAATAGGCATCCGGCGTCTTCGTCATGATGCGCGACATTTTCTTCTCTGCGGATCGAAGTGCCTTATCCACAAGACGATCGATCTCCGAAATGCTTCGGTAGGAGCCTGTCATGGACTCCATCTGATACTCATAATACTGCTTTCCCCCGGTAAGCTTGCACAGTCCCCCCGCATTATTGCCGGTTCCCTTGAGCTGCTCCAGGGCACTGATCAGGCTCTGGTACGCCGGGATCACGCACTCCGACACTGCCGCTTCATTCTGTCTGATATATTCTGCTCGTTCCTCCTCTGAAACACCTTTGACAGATGCGATCCCCTTCGAAAAGGAATCCAGCAGATAATTCTCCTTTGGTTCCGCAATAAAATCCTTACACTGCTTTATGATCGCCTGACAGGTCACATCACTCATAAACAGCTTCTTCTCAGATTTCATCTTTTCAAAATCAATGATCTGTGCAAAATAATCCGGAATCTGCCGGAGAAGTGCAAGATAATCCTCGATATCCTGTCTGTCCCAAAAATGGTACTCTGCGAGGATCAGAGGAAGCTGTGCCTGAATCCCGGTTGTCGGTCCCAGACATTCGGAATATTCCAATACCTCCGAGCTTTTCAGCTCTGTCTTAAGCAGACTGCGCAGCGTATCATATTCTAACTTCTGTTCCTCCGTCAGTGCCTCATACGGAAACCTTTCCAGAGAGGACAGCCAGTTTTCATCCGTCATAATGCCGTCCCGGAAATCGGACAGTGTATATGCTCCAAGGGTCGGCTTTTCCATGCTCACGCCATAGTTCTCCGGCTCCTTTAAGGTGTAATTTAAGGTCAGCGTATCCTCTGTGACCATCGCCTTAAACACCTGCAGCATAAATTCATCAAACCGTTTCTGCGTTGTCTCCTTACTCTCGGTTGTCTTTACCTTCGGCCGCTGCATCAGAGAAGTAAGGTTTGTCCGCGAACCCACCTCATACCAGCAAAAAACGACCGCCCACAGCGCACAGGCGATAAACAGAAATTTAAGCTTTCTGTTCCTTCTCCTTTTCTCCTTCATTGCCACCCTCCAATTCTTTTCATCGACAAAGATGCAGGAGGATTTCCCCCTGCATCATTCTATGCCTGTCTATTTTAATTTATTCCTGCCGGTTTGTCTATCCCTGATACTGTGACATATACAGATTATAGTACAGACCCTTCTGCTTCAAAAGCTCCTCATGACTACCGGACTCAATAATCTTTCCATCGTCCACATACATAATGCGGTCTGCCCCCTGAATCGTAGAAAGACGGTGCGCAATGATGAAGGACGTTCTTCCCTTCAAAAGCTCATCCAGACCCTTCTGCAATGCGATCTCGGTCTCTGTGTCAATGCTTGAGGTTGCCTCGTCAAGGATCAGCACGGACGGATCGTTTAAGAGTGCTCTCGCAAAGGAGATCAGCTGTCTCTGTCCAACCGACAGACGGCTTCCTCTCTCGTTGACCTGTGTATTGTAGCCGTCCTCCATCTGCATGATAAAGTCATGCGCACAGACGGTTTTCGCCGCACGGATCACCTCTTCGTCCGTTGCCGTTTTGTTGCCGTAGCGGATATTGTCCATGATCGTTCCTGAGAAAATAAAGCTATCCTGCATCATCACACCCATCTGGCTGCGCAGCGAATGAAGCTTCACCTTCGAAATGTCTTGTCCATCAATTCGGACACATCCGCTGTCGGTATTGTAGAATCGGCTCAACAGATTGACGATTGTTGTCTTACCGGCACCGGTCGGTCCCACGATCGCGATCGTCTGTCCCTGATCTACATGAAAGCTGACATCCTTCAGGATCGGAATACCATCCTCATAGCTGAAGGTTACATGCTCAAAGTCAACAACTCCCTTAATCTCCGGCATCTCGATGGCATCCGGCTCGTCTGTGACCTCCACCGGTTCGTCGATTGTCTCGAAGATACGCTCCAGATAGGAGATTGCCGTCAGCACGCTGTTATAAAATCCGGCAATCGTGTTGATCGGCTGCCAGAATCTGGAAATATAGGCGGTAAACATAACAAGCACACCAACCGTAACGCCGGAGGTTCCGCCGCCCATAATGCAGGAAACACCGACCACATACACAAAGGAGGTCGTGATCACGGAGATCAGATCTACCATCGGGCTCATCATAAAGTTATAATAAACAGCTTTGAGCCACGCCTTCTGATAACTCATGCTTAACGAGTTGAAGATCTCAATGTTCTCCTTTTCACGGACGAACGCCTGCGTCACACGAATGCCGTTAATACTCTCCGCAATATATGCATTGAGGTTGGACTGCTTATTGCTCTGAAGCTGCCAGCTCGCCCGCTGCTTTCTCTTCAGCACGACCACATAAATGATCAGCACCGGCAGACCGCACAGGCAGATCCAGGTCAGCTTCGGACTGGTCCAGAACATAAAGATCAGAATGAAGATCAGGTTGCACAGATCGGTGATCGTATTTAAGATACCGTTTGACAAAAGATCACTTAGGTTATTTACATAATTTACCACACGCACCTGAATCTTGCCGTGCGGTCTCTCATCATAGTAGGAAAACGGCAGCTCCTGCAGATGTGCAAACAGATCCTCACGGATCTCATGAATGATGTCCTGTCCGACCTTCGTCATCTGATCGATCTTGAGCCACATACAGACGATCGAATAGATCACGATCAGAAGTGTGTAGATCACAAGCCGGATGATCCCGTTCATATCCTTCTGTGGAATATAACGGTCCATCTCGAGCTGTACAAACTTAGGGATCAGCATTGTCAGTGCCGAAGAACTCAGCATCAGCAGCATGATAATAAACATTTTGCCAAAGTACGGCTTCACATATCCGCCCAGTCGTTTCAACTGTTTTATGTCAAAGTGGTCTTCTAAGGCTTCATCCACATCATAACGATTTCTAGCCATCTATTTTCACACTCCTTTCTGAATTATACCGCCATCTCCGGATACTGGTGATGGTAAACGGTCGCATAATATCCATTCTTTGCCAGAAGCTCCTCATGTGTTCCCTGCTCGATGATCCGTCCGTTATCCAGGACAAGAATCTTGTCGGCATTGCGGATGGAGGAGATACGGTAAGCAATGATAAATGTCGTGCAACTGTGGTTGATGTTATCAAGCTGCTTCTGAATATAGCTCTCCGTCTCCATATCTACCGCCGACGTGGTATCGTCAAGCACAAGGATCGACGGATCCTTCAGAAGTGCTCTTGCCAGAGAAATACGCTGCTTCTGTCCACCGGACAGACCAACGCCGCGCTCACCGACGATGGTATCATAGCCGTCCGGAAGCTCCTTAATAAACAGATTGGCATCTGCCATCTTTGCCACTTCCTTGACGCGTTCAAAGCTGCAATCCGGCTGACCATATGCGATATTGCCCTCGATGGTATCCGAAAAAAGAAACACATCCTGCATCGCAATACCGATATTATCACGCAGCTCATACATATCGTAATCCTTTACGTTAATGCCATCGACAAGCACCTCGCCGTCCGTTGCATCAAAGAAACGGCACAGAAGATTGATCACGGTTGACTTTCCGGCACCGGTCGTACCAATGATACCGACCGTCTGTCCCTTGTCAACCGTAAAGCTGATATCCTGAAGAATATCTTCATCGTCCGCACGATAAGAAACATCCTTAAACTCCACGGTTCCGTCCAGCTTTCTGTGATGCATCGGATGCACCGGTTTCTTAACATCCGGCTCTGCCATGTATGTATGGTAAATCTTCTCTACTGATGTAGTAAATCTCTGTACGTCGTTGATCCACCAGCCTGCCATACGAAGAGGCTGTGTCAGCATCCACAGATATCCGTTGATCGTAACGAAATTACCCATCGTGATCTCGCCCCGGATCACCATCCAGCCACCGACAAGCATCAGCACGATCGTCAGCAGATTGGACCAGAGCTCAAATAACGGTACATAACGGCGCCAGATCTTTGCCGCACCAAGCTCGGCATCACGGTATCCGTCGTTCTCAACCGCAAACTTCTCCATCTCGTAGTCTTCCTTGGCAAACGCCTTCACGACACGATTGCCACTGATATTTTCCTGTACATAGGTATTGAGGCTGGAGAATGCCTGACGGCAGCGCCCGAACGCCGGATGCACATTTTTCGACTGGCTCATCGTTGTCAGTGCCGTCAGCGGAATTGCCGGAAGCATACACAGCGCCAGCTTCCAGTCGGTCTTGAAGATCATCAGAAGCGCAAATACAAAATAAAGGATATTCTCATATACAATATAGATAACATACGCCACAAAATGACGGATTGCATCCATATCGCCGGTCTGACGGCTCATCAGATCTCCGGTGCGGTTCTTATTATAGAAAGCAAAATCCTCCTGCAAAAGCTTACGATACACCTTGTCGCGCATGCTGTACAGAACGCCCTGGGAGCTCACCTCGAAAAGAACCTGCGAAAAGAAACGGCAAAGTCCCTTCACAACGATCGTTCCGAGCAAAAAGGCGATCAGATACGGCAGCATCCCGGTCTTTCCTCCATTGATGACATCATCGACGATCATACCGGAAATATACGGGTTGACCAGAGATGCTATAGCGAGGATCGTCACAAGCACAAGTCCCCAGAACATCTTCCACTTATATTGCCGCAAAAAGCTGTAAAACCATTGTATTGGAGTCATTTTAGGCTACCTCCTTTTTCTTTTTATTATCTTTCTTTTGCAATGAAAATTAGTGTAGCATGGAGGCTCAAGGTATGCTATAATGAATCTTGAAAAAAACTGAAAAAATCTATCATATTATTTATGATGATTTGTAACATTTTTATGAACAGACACCGATAAACATTGCATTTACATATTATAAGGAGTCAAATTCATGGAACCAATAAATAAAAAAAATGTATTTTTTCAATACATTGACCGGCTGAACACTCCCCTGGAAGTATTTATTCTGCAGGAAAGTGATACGAGTACCGGTGTAGGACCCCACTGGCATTATTATCTGGAAATGCTTTATGTCCTCCACGGCGAGCTTAAGGCACAGTGTGATAATGATTCTTATATCCTGCATCCCGGGGATCTGATCCTGTTTTATCCGCAGGCAGTCCATTCGATGCACCGCGCACCGGATTATACGGGAGAGGTTCACTATTTTGTGATCATGATCGATCTGAACTTCTTAAATATTACAAACGAGTACCGCACCCGTTTCTCCAAGCTGTTCCGGATCGCCTACCAGCAGAATCCCGATTATATCCACTTCCGCCGCCACGAACTGCAGGAGCTGCCGATCTTACAGCTTCTCACGCATAGTCTCGAGGAGAAGCGCCGGCACGACTACGGCTATGACGTATTGATCTGTTCGGATATTGCTTCGATCCTGACCTACCTGATGCGCTGTCTCAAGCAGAAGGGCGTCGATACCGACACGATCATTACTGCGCCGGATGACTGCGATGCCTCAATCTATTCCATTTCCAAATATATCGAGCAGCACTGCGGAGAGCCGCTTCGTGTACATGAGCTTGCGCAGATGTGCGGTATGAGTTACTCGTATTTTGCGAAGCTTTTCCGGGAAACCTACAATCAGTCCTGCAAGGAATATATTGAATTTACCCGCATTAACAAAGCGGCGGATCTGTTGCTTTTCACAAACCAGGATCTGACGTATATCAGCCAGGAGACCGGCTTTGCCGACTGCAGTCACCTGATCCGCACCTTCAAAAAGTGGAAGGGAATGACACCAAAGCAGTGGAAGAAATCGCTGAAATAGGCATTTTTCCATCCGGAAACGTCATTTTGCTGCTTAATAGAAATATAAGAAACTTTTTAGTTTCTTTCATGAGGTTTTGTGGTACAATCTATGGAAAGGAAATGAAATGAACTACTGGAATAATTTTATTGGTCATCTGCGGACGATCCTTCATCACAAGAAACTTGTCCGCCATTACTGCTTTAAAGCCGGGCTTTACAAACAGGGTATCATGCATGACTGGTCCAAATATTCCCCAACCGAGTTTATTCAGGGAGTAAAGTATTATCAGGGTGGAAAACGAAGTCCCAATTACGGCGAGAAAATAGCAAAGGGCTATTCCTCCGCCTGGCTTCATCACAAGGGACGGAACCGTCATCATTTTGAATACTGGATCGATATGGCGATCGACCCGCACGAAGGACTTCAGGGCATGCCGATACCGACCCGGTATATTATAGAGATGTTCTGCGACCGCATCGCCGCCAGTCAGAATTATAATCGTGACAATTACGATGACTCTTTCCCCCTTGCTTATTACGAGAAAAACAAAGACCACTACCCACTGCATCCGGATGCGAGAGCATTGCTGGAGAAGCTGCTGCATATGCTGGCAGAGGAGGGCGAGGAGACAACCTTCGCCTATATCCGCAGGGAAGTGGACTGGAAGCATTCGCCTAAGCATTAGCTTCCATAGAAAGGATTGTTATGAACAAAATCATCACCACATTTTTACGAAAGTACAAATACATGATCCTTGTATTGTATTTTCCGATTTATATGCTTTGGTTCTCCTGGCTCGAACGACGTGACCTTCCACATTTTACAATGATCCATTGTAAGCTGGATGATATGATCCCGTTCTGCGAGCTGTTTGCCATCCCGTATTTTCTGTGGTTTTTATATGTGGCTGTTTCGCTGATCTTTCTGTTTTTACAGTCAGAGCATATGTCCGACTTTTATCGATGCAGTGCGGTGCTGATGCTTGGCATGACAACATGTCTGATCATTTACACGATCTTTCCGAATGCACAGCCGCTTCGCCCGGGAAGCTTTCCGCGAGACAATTTTCTGACAGGGATCGTTGCCGGCTTGTATCAGGGCGACACTCCGACGAACGTCTGCCCGAGCATTCACGTGTACAACTCCATTGCGATCCACATGGCACTGTCACAGAGCTACGCACTGCGGAAACACAAGGGCATCCGCACCGGTTCACTTGTGCTGTGCATCCTGATCTGCCTGTCCACCATGTTCTTAAAGCAGCATTCGATCATTGATGTGGGTTGTGCGATCCTGTTATATATCTTTTATTATATGATCGTGTACCGTTCTGAATTTTTCGCATTAAAGCGTCAGATTCCGGCACGCACACCGTCCAAAACAAACTGTTAAAGAAAAACCGACATCGCATTCTACATTTTAATCGATCGGTGCACAGGCATCCATCAGCCATTCTGCCTCGTTGCGGTCAAGATACGGTGAGATCGTATCGTAGACCTTCTCATGATATTCGTTCAAAAGCTGCTTGTCCTGCTGTGTCATCTGCGACGGATCGATCGCATCACGCTCAAACGGTGCCAGCGTCAACACCTCAAAGCCGAGGAACTGTCCAAATTCATTCTGCTCCTTCTCCACGCAAAGGAGCAGATTCTCCAGACGGATACCAAACTTCCCCTCCAGATAAACTCCCGGTTCATCCGAGGTGATCATGCCCGGCTGCAGCTCAACATTGCCGTCCGGCTGAGCCACGATCCGGTAACGGATCGCATTCGGTCCCTCATGAACGTTTAACAGACAGCCCACTCCGTGTCCGGTTCCATGATTGAAATCGCAGCCCATATCCCACAATGGCTGTCTTGCAAGAATATCGAGCGCTACACCGCTGCAGCCTTTTTTGAACTTGGCCGCGGCAAGACGAAGATTACCGCAGAGCACTGCCGTATAATATTTCTTCTCCTCCGGCGTTGCCTCCTGTCCAAGAAGGATCGTCCGTGTCACATCTGTAGTTCCCTGCAGATAATGTCCACCGGTGTCTAACAGCAAAAATCCCTCCGTCAGAATTCTGGCATCCGTCTCCTCCGTTGCGCTGTAATGCACGATTGCTCCATGCGGACCATACGCCGCGATCGGGTCAAAGCTTGGTCCCATATAATCGCCGACACTGCCACGGAATGCCTCAAGCTGTGCCGCGGCAAGGCGCTCCGTGAGCGGAATCTTCTGGATGTTCTGTTTCAACCAGTACATAAACCGCACAAGTGCAACACCGTCCTTGATATGTGCGATCTTCTCCCCGGCGATCTCCGCCGGATTCTTCACTGCCTTCATCATCTTTGTCGGGCATACAGCATTGACGATTTTGGAATTTTGTGGCACGGAATTGACAAGCTGGTAATTCGCCACATGCATATCCATCACCACACGGCTTCCCGCCGGTACAGCGGCAAGATAATCATAGATCTCATCATACTCCCGCAGCAACACACTGTCCCTTGCAAGCTCCTGACGAAGCCTTGTACTGAAAGCACTCTTGTTTGCAAAAAAGATCCTCTCTAACGGCTTGATCACCAGATAACCAAGCACAACCGGGCAACAGTGGATGTCCTCACCGCGGATATTGAGTGCCCATGCGATATCGTCTAATGATGTGATCACAAGCATATCTGCCTTGCGCGTATCCAGCCATTTACAAATGGCATCCAGCTTCTCTCCACGTTCTACACCTGTATACTGCGTACTCAGGCTGTACGCCGGCTTTGCCTCCAGCCACGGACGGTCATACCAGACAGCACCCACCAGATCAAACTCCGTCACAAGGCGTGCTCCCTTGCTCTCCACAATCTTTTTGAGCTGCATCGCATAAAACGCATCCACCATACGTCCATCAAAGCCAAGACACTGCCCCGGCTGAATATGCTGCGCAATGTATTCAAAGATCTTCGGCACACCCGGCTCACCCATGCGGTACAGCGTGATCCCGCTTCCGGCAAGCTGTGCTTCCGCCTGCAAAAAATATCTGCCGTCCGTCCAGAGCCCCGCCTCTGTTGCGCTCACAAGCAGACTTCCCGCAGATCCGGTAAAGCCGGACATATATTCTCTGCACTTAAAATAATCTGCCACATACTCCGAGCCATGAAAATCATTGGTCGGGATATAATAATAATCAATTCTATCCTGCTGCATCAGATTTCGTAATACAGCGATTTTTTCAGTTACCTTCATCGTTTCTCCACCTTTCTATACGATTAACAAATTCTTAAAGCGCAATACGCAACAGATGCAAAGCATCCAGATATCAGAATTATTATATCAATTCTGTCCTTTTAGTATATTGCTAAGCTCTGCAAACTGCTCCAGTGACAGTGCCTCTCCGCGGATCGTCCCGGAAAGTCCCATCTGTGCCAGTGCCTTCGCTGTCTGCTGCTTTGTGACCGGCAGACCGGCATCGTTTCCAAGTCCGTTCTGCAGTGTCTTGCGCCTCTGATTAAACGAAGCACGGATCACACGGAAGAAGAACTTCTCGTCCACAACATTCACCGGCGGCTGCTCATGACAGGTCAGCCGGATCACCGCAGATCCTACCTTCGGACGCGGCATAAAACAGTTCGGCGGCACATTTGCCGTAATCTCCGCCCTTGAGTAATACTGCACGGCAAGCGACAGGGCACCATAATCCTTTGTCCCCGGACCTGCCTGCATCCGTTCGGCAACCTCTTTCTGCACCATGACCGTCACACTCGCAAGCGGAACATGGCTCTCAAATAACGCCATAATGATCGGTGTTGTTATATAGTATGGCAGATTTGCCACCACCTTAATCGGTTTGCCGTCATTATATTCCTCGGCAATCTTTCCGATATCAAGCTTTAAAATATCCTCATTGACCACCGTCACATTATCATATTCCTTCAGGGTATCTGCGAGGATCGGCAGAAGATTCTTGTCGATCTCCACCGCCATCACTCTGCCTGCATGCTCGCACAGATACTGCGTCATCGTGCCGATACCCGGTCCGATCTCCAGTACAAAATCATCCTTTGTAATATTGGAGGATTCCACGATGCGCTCCAGCACATGGGTATCGATCAGAAAGTTCTGTCCAAATTTCTTTTGAAAATGGAAATCATATTTTTGTAAAACTTCGATGGTATTCTGCGGATTACCTAATGTTGCCATAACTACCCCCTTATTCTGTACATTCTGCGCGCATTCTGTTCCGTCACACGGATGACTTCCTCTCTGCTGATCCCTTTGATCTGCGCAATGGCATCCACCACATGTGTCAGCTGTCTCGAATCATTTCGTTTGCCACGGTTCGGCACCGGCGTCAGATACGGTGAATCCGTCTCAAGCACAAGCTGCTCCAGAGGTGCTTCATTCACAACCTCCACCAGCTTTCTGCCGTTTTTAAATGTAACAACGCCGCCGATTCCCAAGTAGAAGCCCTTCTTCAGATAAATGCGTGCCATTTCGACCGAATATGAAAAGCAGTGGATCACACCGCCCTGTGACCAGTCGCAGTGCTCCTCCATGATCTCCAGCGTATCCTGCGCCGCATCACGGCTGTGAATGATCACCGGCATCTTCATTTCCTTTGCTGCCTCAAGCTGTCTGATGAACCACTCCTTCTGTACCTGCCTTGGCGGGTCCTCGTAATAATAGTCGAGTCCGATCTCACCGACCGCCACGATCTTCGGCTCTTTTGTCAGCTCCTTTAACCACTCTACCGTCTCCGGCGTCATATTCTCCACATCCTCCGGATGCACGCCCACAGCACCGTACACGAAATCATATTGTCTGCTGAGTGCCACGGCATCCTTCGTGGACGAAATGCTCGCACCAACCTCCACGACCGTGCCAACGCCGGCATCCTTCATGGACGCAAGCAGCTCGTCCCGGTCCTGCGCAAAGGCTTCATCCATATAATGTGCATGTGTATCAAAAATCATCACTTTCACCATGCCTTTTCCTAATTGTCCATCGGGGAACATAAATACAAATGTTACTCACTCAGGCTTCGCGTACCGATTATTCGATTGCGCCCATAATATTTCTTATGTCTCAGAGAGATGAATATAGATTTTTGCCTCAGGATACTTGATGAAACCGTGAAACTGTGACACCCAAATTGACGCAGATCAGTAGGATTTCCGGAAAGTCTTTGCTTTGCAATGTTTCGATGAATGCGTGTCTGGACGACTGAGCCTCCGGGTGGAATCAGTTATTTCGACCGGCACGCTCTCGCTACAATGCGCTACGCAGCACTACATAGCATCCTACAAAACAGGATGCAAGTAGTGGCGAGCGCAAGTGCCTTACGAAACACCTGAATTCCACCCGGAGGCGAATACGGTAAGACACGTTTATCGAACATCGAAACAGCAAAGCATTTAGACTTTCCGAAATCCGTAAGTGACAAGACAATTTGGGTGTCACCAGTTCACGGTTATTCAAAAGACTAAGGCAAAAATCATATATACACTGCGGACATAAGAAATATTATGGGCGCAGTTATATGTTCCATGTGCGAAGCCTGCGTGAATAACACAAATATCCCCGATGTCTGCAATATATCATACCACAGATTATCGGGGACGTCATTGTCAAACTCCGTTCTTATTTAGAAAAACAGGAAAAATACCAATGTATCAATAATAAATACCGGAATCAGACAGCTTACAGACCATGCCATATATCCAAAGAAGGAAGGCATCTTGATTCCGTTTTCCTCGGCGATGGAACGAACCATGAAGTTTGGTGCATTACCAATGTATGTGTTCGCTCCCATGAATACAGCACCACAGGAGATCGCCATCAGGAAGATCTTCGGGATCGTTCCGTCTAATACCTTTACCATGCTTCCACCGGTCAGTGCAGAATGTACTGCCGTTGTAAAGAATACCAGATAGGTCGGTGTATTGTCCAAAAAACTGGACAGGAAACCGGTCATCCAGAAGAACTGCCAAGGCTCCTTGATACCAAGATCTGCGCCTCTCGCCTTCAGGATCAGAAGTGCCGGGATCATCGTAATGAAGATACCGATGAAAAGTACGGCAACCTCCTGGATCGCATCCCACGTGAAATGATTCTCTTCGCGGACTTCCTTCTTCGTTGTGTGGAAGGAAAGGAAAGCGGCGATCAATATCATTGCCATCTCAAGAATGGATGCATAGCCAAGCTCAACCTCACCATAGAAATGAATGCCCTTCGCAAAGAAAGGTACCTTCTGTGGAAGTACGCCACTCAGAATAACGGCTGCCACGATCACGATCATAAAGAAAATGTTGTGTGCACCTGCAAGATGAAGCTTTTTCTTTTCTTTTGATGTCTCCGGCTTCAGACCGTCAGCCAGATCCTTCTTATAGGCATTATTATCGATGATGAAAAACAGTATCAGTAAAATTGCGACATTCAAAAGCATAACCGGCAGCAGATTCAGACTCCAGAAGAATCCAACGCCATTATTAAATCCCATCAACAGTGGCGGATCACCGACAGGAGTCAGACATCCACCGATATTGGATACCAGGAAAATAAAGAATATCACGATCTGTGCCTTGCGCTGACGCCACTTGTTGGCGCGGATCAGCGGACGGATCATAACCATACTGGCACCCGTTGTACCGATCCATCCTGCAAGTACAGTTCCGATCAGCAGTAACAGTACATTTAGCTTCGGTGTGCCGACCAGATCTCCCTCGAGTACAATATTACCTGCCACACAGAACAGACCAAATAACAAAACGATAAATCCAAGATAATCACCGATAATGGATTCTAACACCTGCTCCCATGCTGTTCCCACACCGATAAAGATCGCAAAAGGAACAATAAATACAAGTGACCAAAAGATAACCACTGCCGGTTTCCATTTCTCCCACCATTCGCCTACAATAAGAGGACAAATTGCAATACACAAAAGCATTCCAACAAATGGGATGCAATATGTAAGTGACAAAGTTTTTCCAACGTTCTCGGCTCCCGACTCCGCAGCAAATGCTACCGAAGAGTTTGCCAGCATAGCACATAATACCAGTGCAACACCCCATACCGCAGATTTCAGTTTTTTCATAATCTACGCCTCCGTTTTCATCATATAATTTTGCGTAAAGAAACACGGCAGAAAACAAACTGCTTCATTTTCCACCGCGCACATTTTAACACATTATCTCTCAAAATATCTACTATTTTTAATATGAAATCATATTTTCTTTTGTGCAAATAGTCTATAATTAGTTCTTTTTAGAACCTTGTCGATTTAACTTTTCGTTTTCACTCAGACTGACACGAAAAAACCGCTTCATTAACTGTGCTCTGTCAAACGGGATCAGCGGATATAAATAGTTTCGTCCGTTGATCGTTCGCGTACAAAGCGGCGTCACGATCAGGATGACTGTCCCCGCGAGAAAGCCCAAGCCACCGAAGATTCCGGTCAGGATCAGAAGCTGGATACGCATAAATTTGATTGCATAGCCAAGCTCCATGTTGCTCTGGCTGTAATTGGCAATCGCCACAAACGCCATATAAAGCATGATCTCGGAATTAAACCAGCCGGACTTAACCGTATAATCACCAAAAACGATACCTGCAATGATACTGAGCGGCGTGTTTAACATATTCGGCGTATTGACCGCCGCCATCCTCAGTCCATCGATCGCCACCTCCAGGATCAGAAGCTGCGTCACCGGCGGAATATACATCGGATCCTGTATCTTGATAAACTCGAACGAGTGCGGCACCCAGTCCGGATGCTGCATCAGCAGGATAAAAAACGGTGTCAGGAAAATAGACACAACATTGATGATAAACCGGCTGAAACGCAGATAGGTACCGGTTAACGGCGGAAAATAATAATCATTGGCATCCTCAATAATCTCAAACAGAGATGTCGGAAGGATCATCGCCGCCGATGAATTATCACAGAGTATGACAATGCTGCCCTCGAGCAGACAGGCCGCTGTCGTATCCGGCCTCTCGGTAAACTTAAACTTCGGAAACGGATTGATCCAGCCCTTTTTGAAAATACATTCGCCAAGACTTTCCTGATTCATCGTCAGCGAATCCACATCAATTCCCTTAAGCCGCTTTTGCACCTCCCGGAGTACGCCGGGATTCACTCTGTTTTGCATATAACAGATCGCAACGTCCGTTTTAGAGCTTCGCCCGACATCAACCAGTTCAAAGGACAGATCCGTATCACGGATCCGCCGTCTTATCAATGCCATATTCGGGATCAGCGATTCAATAAAGCCGTCTCTTGATCCACGCAGCACCTTATCCTTGTCCGGCTCGTCCACACTGCGGCTCGGATATTCCCTGAAATCGAGCGCCAGAATAATGTCGTAGCCCTCCACCATCAGACAGCTCATTCCGGAAAGCACCGACTTCACAAACATTTCCTGATCTGCGACCTTCATCAGATCCAGATACGGAATCTGCTGCTGCAGAAATCCCGCAAAATCCTCCGGCATCTGTTCCTCGGTGATCTTGTAGAAAAACTCCATCACCTTCTCGGAAACCTCACCCTTTAAAAATCCGTCGACCGTATAAAATGCCGCCTGCCTTCCGCCGATCATGAAACGGCGCCGGATCAGGTCAAAGCTGTCCTCGATCCGAAGAAGCTGCTTTGCCGCCTCATCCCGCTGTTCAAACGTTCCCCGAAATATGTCTGTCATACGAACCCTCATTTCTAAACTACTCGTTATTATTGAAAAATACCGTCTATTCGATTCACTGTTATTTCCGTTACAAACAAATATTTTGCACACAGTTTCGTTTCTTTCCAAAATAGTATGTTCATTTTTCCGGAAATTAACACAGTGCTTTTCAGAATACTTGCGGATCCGATTTGAAATACATATAATAGAGAAAAGAACTTCGGAAAAGGAGGCTGCGCCCATGTCCATCTGCGATAACGACATCATTCTTTTTCATCAGGCATGCCGCGAGATCATCAACCAGGAACGCGCGTCCATGGGCATCGGCACACTGTCCGAAAAAACGGTCCATGCCGTTCTGAAGAGATTCTACGAGCCTGACCCGGAGCATCAGGAAATTCCTGTCGAAAATTTCGTTGCCGATATCCTGCGTGACGGCGAGATCATCGAGATCCAGACGCGTGGTTTTAATAAACTGCGACGCAAGCTGGACACCTTTTTAAAGTATTATCCGGTCACGATCGTTTATCCAATCATACATACCAAATGGCTCTACTGGATCAATGAAGAAACAGGGGAACTCTCCCCGAAGAGAAAGTCCCCCAAAACAGGAACATTTTACGATGCTGTTCCCGAACTGTATAAAATTAAAATGTATCTGGACAATCCAAATCTGCACCTGTGTCTGGTGCTGATCGACGCCGATGAATACCGCCTGCTCAACGGCTGGAGCCGTGACCGCAAGAAGGGATCCTCCCGTTTTGACCGCATTCCGGTAGAGCTTGTGGACGAATTATATATCGACGGTCCTGCCGATTATCGTCTCTTTGTCCCGGAGGGACTTCCCGAAAATTACACCTCGAAAGATTTTGCAAAAGCCGCACACATTCCGGTTGGCTATGCACAGACATTGCTCGGGATCCTTTACTTTCTACAGGTTGTGGAACGCACCGGCAAAAGCGGACGTTCCTACACCTATAGAAATACATTCAAAACCTCTGAGTAATATAATCTCCGGATGCGCTACACGTCAGGTCATTCCACCGGCCATGCATTTTCGCAGTCTTACACATCGGCAGACATGTCTACTGCTTAGCGCACAGTTTCAATTCCATAGCCCGGGCTTTCAGTTGCTGCGCTGCCTGACGTGGATCAGCAGCCTTCATGATCGCAGAAACCACACAGATCCCGGCAATCGGAATCCCCTCCAGAACATCGATGTTATCCTTATTCAACCCACCAATCGCATTGACTGCGATCGGCACTGCCTCACAGATTTCCCGGAGTGTATCCGTAGAAGTCAGTATTGTCTTAACCTTTGTTGTGGTCGGATAGATCGCTCCAACGCCGAGATAATCCGCGCCCTGCTCATACGCCTCCAATGCCTGCGGAACCGTCTTTGTGGTCGCTCCGACAATTTTATCCGGTCCCATCAGCCTTCTCGCATCCGCTACCGGCAGATCGCTCTGTCCCACATGAACACCTTCCGCCCCAACTGCCAGCGCAACATCAACACGGTCATCAATGATCAACGGCACCTGATATTTCAAAGCAATCTCATGAACCCTTGCAGCAAGCTGCAGATATTCTCTGGTCGTTCTTTCCTTTTCGCGCAGCTGCAGAAGCGTTGCCCCTCCGGCAAGCGCCTCCTCCACACGATGCAGAAATTCTTCCTCCGAATATGGAGTGCTGTCTGTTATAAAATATAAACTCGAATTAAATTTACTCATCTCATTTCCTCTCTCATATCACACATAAAGATAATCGTTTAGCACCGGCTGCAGGCCACTTCCCGTGATGTCCCGATACATCTTGTCAAGACTCCGGTTATCGTCGATCTCAAACTGCTCATCGCCCTGTGTTCCCTCCGACTCCGTTCCGTTGTATTTGCTTTCGTGATCGCCAATTCCGGTGGAAACGCCGGCAGAAACCTTTGTTGCGGCAATCTTGACAATGCCATTGCGGAATGCGGCGCTCTCTCTGGATGAAACAGTGATTCCCACAAACGGCAGAAAAATACGGTATGCACAAATGATCTGACAAAGCTGCTTTTCATGAACATCCAGCGGATTGATCTTATCATTATTGATGATCGGACGAAGTCTTGGACAAGATAATGACATTTCCGCATGAGGATATTTTCGCTGCAGGAAATACACATGCAATGCACTCGCCAACGCATCCTTACGGAAATCCGACAGTCCGAGAAGTGCCGAAAAAGCTACGCCTCGCATGCCTCCGCGAAGCGCTCGCTCCTGTGCATCAAAACGATACGGCCAGACGCGTTTGTGCCCTAACAAATGCAGTGTTTCGTACTTATCCGCATCGTAGGTTTCCTGAAATACCGTCACATAATCGGCACCGCATTCATGAAGATAACGGTATTCGTCTGTGTTGACCGGATATATCTCCAGTCCGACCATGCGGAAATATTTCCGTGCCAGCCGGCATGCCTCGCCAATATATTTGACATCACTCTGTCCACGGCTCTCGCCGGTCAGAATCAGAATTTCTTCCATTCCGGAGTCAGCGATCACCTTCATTTCCTTTTCGATCTGCTCCATTGAAAGCTTCATGCGGTGAATATCATTGTAGCAGTTAAATCCGCAGTATACACAGTAGTTTTCGCAGTAATTGGCAATATAAAGCGGTGTAAAAAGATAGACTGTATTGCCAAAATGTTTGCTTGTCTCCCGGCGCGCACGCTGTGCCATCTGCTCCAGAAACGGCTCTGCTGCCGGCGATAAAAGAGCCTTGAAATCCTCGATCGAACATGTCTCATGCTCAAGCGCTGTTTTCACATCCTTCGCCGTGTAACCACTGTAATCAAATGCATTTACCTGCGACATTACCTTGTCACGCACATCCGATTCGATAACCTCCATTCCCGGAAGGTATTCCATATGATCCTTTCTGGAAGAAGGATCATTTTCCAACTGGTGCTTTTTGGCAAGTGCTGCCTCTGAAAGACTTTCCGCGTCAATAAAAAATTGATTTTCCATGCCTGCCCCTCCTAATCCCGTAAAAATCCGGTCAACGGATCAGATGCAGATGCGCCTCGGGTCAGCACACGTCCAACACCGGCCAGATACGCCCTGCGACCGGCTTCGATCGCGCTCTTAAATGCAGATGCCATCATCGGAAGATCGCCGGCGGTAGCAAGTGCTGTGTTCGCCATGATCGCAGCCGCTCCCATCTCCATTGCTTCGCACGCCTGGGATGGCCGCCCGATACCGGCATCCACAATGATCGGAAGATCGATCTCATCGATCAGGATCTGAATAAATTCTTTGGTTGCCAATCCTTTATTGGAACCGATCGGCGACGCCAGCGGCATGATTGATGCAGCTCCGGCATTGACAAGATCCCGGGCCACATTCAGATCCGGATACATATACGGCATAACAACAAAACCTTCCTTTGCCAGAATCTCTGTCGCCTTGATCGTCTCCTCATTGTCAGGAAGAAGATATTTAGAATCACGCATGATCTCAATCTTAACAAAATCCCCACAGCCAAGTTCTCTTGCAAGACGTGCGATCCTGACTGCCTCCTCCGCATTTCTGGCACCACTTGTGTTCGGAAGAAGCGTTACATTTTCCGGAATATAATCGAGTATATTTTCCTGCTCCTTCGTATTCGCACGGCGAACCGCCAACGTAATGATCTGTGCTCCGGCATCCTTCACTGCAGCTTCGATCAGCTTCATGGAATATTTTCCGGAACCGAGAATAAAACGCGATTCAAATTCATGACCTCCAATGATCAGTTTATCGTTATTCATAATTATCTCCATTTCTCTCCGCCTGCCGGCTTTGAACCGCAGGCTCTCATTGTTGTTTCTTTTATTCAATTTCATTTGCTAAAAGCCGCAGGATCGTGTGCGCTTCATGTGCCGCACAGACCATGACCCTGGCGCAGACAAGACCGATACCGTCATTCACATCGCTGACCGTATCCCCGCACAGATAAAACCGGCCGGTGATCCGGCGTGTCTGAATCGTATTGGGACTTCCAAAACCTGCCATTCCGGATCCTGCGACAAGATATTTCTCCGGCATGTTCTCCAACACAAAATTGACGAGCATAGCCTTCGCTTCCGGAACATCAAATGCTTCACAGACAACATCCGCTTCCTGCAAAAGCTCCTGTGCGTTCTCCTCCGAAATGCGGACGGCATGCGTCTCCAACCGGATAAACGGATTGATCTCCCGCAGATTTTGCGCAAGTGCCTCCGTCTTATTCATACCAAGCTGGGAAGCTTTATACTGCTGCCGGTTCAGATTCGTTACATCTACCCGGTCAAAATCGATCAGGATCAGCTTTCCGATGCCGGCGCGGGCAAGAGCAATGGCAACATTCGAGCCAAGTCCACCCAGACCGCATACCGCAACCACGGCACGACTAAATTTCTCCTGCCGCTCTTTTCCATGACGCGCATTCAGCGCCCCCATCCATTCTTCCTGTGTAAGCATTGATCAGCCCCCTCCCACGAAGCTGACAACCTCTACCGTGTCGCCATCCTCAAATGTCGTTTCCTCATACTGTGCCTTAAATACGATCTCGCCATTGCGCTCTACCGCAACTCTTTTGGGATTATAATCAGTCGATGCCAGATATTCTGTTACCGTCATACCTGCCACATCCCGGTCTTCCCCGTTGATCTTTACCATGTATTCACCTCCGAAAAACAAATACAAAGCATCCGCCTTTTCTGCCACGATAACTTCCACGAAAACAAAAAGAAAGCCACCGATTTGGCAGCTTTCTGTGCATACTTTGCTATAAATGTATCAAGCATTCCTACGTTGGCATTATCCAAATCAGGTTCCCGGTCGAAGGTCACACCTTCCTCTCAGCCTGTCCTACAAGCTCCCGTATGATATATAATAACTCCGCCATGCGCCAAAAACGCACACGGATATATGAAAGTGCAAGGATCAGTTGCGAGCTGCTCCTGATCCTCACATTTTTATTATACGTCTTTCCATGTCTGTTTGCAACCACAGATTATCATCCCCGGTCCGGCAGGCTTCTCATCCCCACCCGGACACACTCTGATGCCGGTATATGCTCACCATCAGACCGTACATAAACAATGCTTCCACCACACGTCCGTAATCCATATAGCCCAGAGTTTCCAGCAATGGGATCAAGAGCACCTGATGGTTGCCCGGTGTCAGTGTAAACAGCTCCGCCAGCGCATAAAGCATCTGGCAGACATATAAAAGACCAATTCCTGCTCCCATCAGCTTTCCTGCCGGGTTCGTCTGTCTCCACGCCTTTTTCATCAGCCAGATCGTGAACGCGATCAAAGCAGCCAGCATAAGCAGCGCCGGAAGGATTCCCACATAGCCGATCAGACTTCCCAGATCACCCGCTGCCAGATAAGTAAACAGCGGACTGCTTTCGGTCATCTTTCCTCCCTGCATGGTGCCCTGAAGCCCCTGACGCATTCCCTCGCTCATGCCGATCCATTTCGCACCACGGATCGCCCGTATCGGATACATGATATCTTCCCCCAGAGAAGCGCTTCCTCCAACCTCTTTCCACAATGCAACATACGCTTTTCTCCGTTTTTCCGAAAATAAGAGAAACATTCTGTTCCATCCGGCACTCGTATAATAGGTACTCCATTTGCCCTGGCAGACCACATAAAGATAAAAAGCATGGTATGCCAGTTTGGCTGCCACAAAACACCCTGCCGCTGCCAGAGTCGTTTTCTTCTTCGGAAGCGGAATAACGTTCGCCCAGACCGCCATCACAAACATACTAAAAAGGATAACAGCTAACAGCCAGAAGCCAAAGTTGCTCCAGGCATAGACCCCCGTCTGGGTGTATTCCCAGTCAAATACCAGAAGAAGTGGCAGGATCAAGCCCCCCAAAGACAATGCAAGCTGATGCTTTTTCCCCTTCAGCCAGCTTAAGAGAAGTCCGTAAATTGGGACATATAACCAGTAATAATACCCTGTGTTCCAGCGATTGATCTGTGGCAGCACCCGCATAACCGCTGTCTGAACCGACTCCGGCACAATCCCCCCGGACACTCTTTGTACGATCGGCAGTGCTAAAAATACAACTGCGATCCATCCCGCCGCTTTCTGCAGCTTCATGTACGGAAAATGGGACACTACCACCAAAATTCCTACACTGACGATCAGATTCCCCCAAAATAATATCGTCACTGCAGATTTCGGCTCACCGATCAGCTCACTGAGCACTTCATAATAGTCCTTCTGCATGAAATAACTGAACACCGCACAGACTGCCACAATGAAAATGATTCCGGACAACGGGATCCGGATATTCTTCGGACGATGGATCTCATCCAGCTGTTTCCCCACTTCAACCGGATCGCCCATCTGTTCCACCGCATAACTCTCTGCCTCGTCCGGATCCATCCCCTTTGAGATCTGATACTCCGTCTCATCTTCAATATGATCAATATATTCCTGACTGACCACTTTGCGCACCGGCGCATAATGAAGCTGTTTTGTCAGTTCTTTTAAATATTCTTCCTTTTTCATCCCCATCTGTATCCCCCCTTGCCATGTTCTTCCCTCATTCAAGCGTAAGCTCCATCACATGCATGACTGCAGATGCATACTCTGACCACTCCTCCGTTTTCTTTTTCAACTGCTTTCGCCCCTCGGGGGTGATCCGGTAATAAATCCTCTTCTTCCCGGCAGCTTCCCCCTCATAAGAGGTGAGACATCCGCTTTTCTCCAGCGAATGCAGCAGCGGATACAACGTACCCACCTTAAGTTCAAACACATTGTCTGACTTCTGACGCAATTGATCGATCATCTCATATCCATACATATCTTTCTCCTCCAAAAGCCGTAACAAAAGCATCGCGTTGCTCCCTGATAACAAACTTTTCTCCATACAGATTCTCTCCTTTCTGAAATGTTTTCTGTCACGATCGTTACAAATTATAAACCTTTCCAAATAGTAATATCGACTATCGATATATAGATTATATATCGATAGTCGATATTAGTCAAGCATCTTTTTTATTTCCCTTTTATCTGCATTCCGTTATGCGCAAAAATGCATTGCAAGCCCAAAGCACGCCACTGACGGTCACTGCTTTACCTCACGTCTAAGATGTCCTCTGCCCGCAAACAGACACAAGCCATATACCAGAACCGCGGCAAGCAGGATCTGCCACCATGGCCAGATAAACAGGATTCCTCCGGTACCATCAAAGGCTCCTCCGTCCTGATTCATAATCCTTTCGACCATAAGCCAGCTCGCACCGTAACCTGCCAGCGCACCAATGATAATTCCTAGCAGACAGCTGATCCCTTTCTCCAGATAGATCATTTTCTGCATCTGCTTCAGCGACATTCCCGCCGCCCTCAGAAGCCAGAACTCTTTCCGGCGCATGGTAATATTTGCGGCGGTGATGTTGAATATCTGCAGCAGGCAGACGGCAAGAATAAATCCACCGACAGCGAGTCCCGTTTTCCGGACAAGCTCCAGAGAACGGTTTAAAACAACGTTGTCGTCCCCAAACTCCATATCCGCATAGCCGGTATCCCCCACCATCTGTCCAAGCTCATAGGAATTATTCTCCGATTCCTCGTTCCATTTCTTCACATAATCTGCAACATCCTTTTTCGATTTGCGGATGTCCCGGACAAATCCGATCCCCTTGCTGCACTTGCCGTACGGAAGCTCGTCCAGCATACTCATTCCATATGGCATGCCCCATTTCATCATCGTCTGATCCGCCATGATCAGTCCGGCACCGATGCTGGAGCAGCCATCGATCAGAGCCGAATTATAAGGATCCTCCTTCACGATCGCCAGAATCGGAAAACGAATGACCTTGCCCGCATCGATCGCACATTGCTGCATGGCATATTTCATATTAAAGACGCTGTATCCGCCTCCAAACACAGGTGTATTTTCGTATTTTTCAACCGGATATCCCATTGTAGCAAGGTAAGCAGCTGCCTTTTTCCAATACGCCTTCGCCTTCTTCGTATCGCCGCTGTCCGGCTCTTTTCCCTCTTTTTTCTCCAGCTTTGTGAGCATTTTATCGAAATCCTTTGTCACCTTATGCTCCGCCTCAGGGCTAATCATTTCGATCGTGTCTCCCACTTTATAGTCCGTGACCCGGGTGTCCTCTGTCGTGGTATTTCCTTCGTCATCCTTCTTGTTATACTGATAATCACAAAGGATCACACCGTTTTGCTGAACCATTTTGCGGTAATCCAGTGTTCCATCCACAAGCCGGCTTTTCATCCCCTTCAGATGCTTTTCGTCATATCCGACATCCGAAAAGAAGATAAAAGATCCTTCTTCACGTTCGGGTATATGCGCCGCCACATCATTGTTCATCGTAAACATGGAACCTGCCAGGAAGAGTCCCGATTTTTGGACACCGCTGCACCCTGCAATCGTCTTGTTGATCTCCTCTATTTTCTTTTCTGAACAGTCCCCATAGATCTGAACAACCTCCGAGTATTCCTGATGTGTTCCCTGTGTGCTGTTCTCCACCGTCGCATAGGTGCTCTCTATTCCGGAAAAAACCACCGAGAACAAAAACAAACTGACCGCCACGCCAATGCAAAGATAAATCTGACTGCCCGGATTCCGGGACATATTGCGCACGGCATACTCCCATTCTATGCCAAGAAGACGACCAAGCCCGTGGCTTGTTCTATGCTTCTTCGGCTTTATTTTCTTTCCACTCCCTTTACGAATACCGTATTCTCCCCCTCGCAGGATTTCCTGAATGGAACTTCCTGCTGCCTGTCTCGCCGGCTCTAACAGTGCAAATAACGTCACACCGATACATAGCAGACAACTGTATACAACCGCAGAAGCATAGAAATGAAATTCCACCGGAACGTCCAGCATCAGGCAGTCATTGATCCAGCCCTGACATGCTTTCAAAATCCCAAAGCCAACACCTGTCCCTAAAATGGTACTGACCAGTGTCAGCAAAATTCCTTCCGTTCCGAGCATACAGTACAGTTGTCCCCTCGACATGCCGACACAGCGAAGCACGCCGTATTCCTTCATCCGCTCCAGCACCGGAAGCATCATGGTGTTACGGATCACAAGCATGGCAAAGGAAGCAAACAATGCTCCGATCAGGGCGATCAGAGCATTCCCCACCGCCTGATTCATGGAGTCGATATCATCCCCCTGTCCCAGGTGTGCCGCGATCTCTGCATCAATATAAACCCGATACCCGGTCGCTTCTTCCACCTTTTCCTTACAGCTCTTCAGATCACTCCGGTCTGCTGCCGCAAAGTAAAGCTCCATCGAAACTGTTTTATTCTTCCCCTGATATCCCCACTCATCACCGTCTGCACTGTCACTGTCCACATATATCTTGTCCAGGTATGTCTTGCGGACCTCCGGCAGTGCCTCGAGCTTTTTCTGCATTGACTTGTACTGCTCCGGCGTCCATTCTTCATCACCGTCAATGCTGTCTTTGTTCAGCGGCATCTCCGTGATCCAGAGCTCACAGCCATGATTATGCTTCATGGCAGTTTCATAACCGTAATTCATGATCGTCATACCCACTGTGATACTGCAAAAGCACAGGATGACAGCAATCGTGATCGCCATGATCGAATACAGTGTCTGCAGCCGGTGCTTATTGCGGTAACGTAAGGAAAGCGTGACATAATACCCCAGCCTATTCATGCGCATCCCTCCCATCCATTGCGGAAACATCAGCGGACAGCGCATGCTTCACCTTCGCATCAGAGATCACTACGCCATCCGATAATGTGATGACACGGTCTGCCATCGAAGCGATTGCCGGATCATGTGTGACAACGATCAATGTCAGGCAAAACTCCTCCACGGACCTTTTTAATAATGACATCACTTCCAGCCCGTTCTGGTGATCCAGATTACCGGTCGGCTCATCCGCCAGCAGCAGACTCGGACGGTTGGCAAGCGCTCTTCCGATCGCCACTCTCTGTTTCTGTCCTCCGGAAAGCTCATCCGGCAGATGATACCGTCTGTCTGTAAGACCGAGAATTTTCAAGAGCTGTTCCAGATACTGCGGATCCATCCGCTTACCATCCAGTCTCACCGGCATCTGTATATTCTCCTCCACGTTGAGCACCGGCACCAGATTGTACTCCTGAAATACAAAGCCGATCTTCCTGCGCCGGAACACGGAGCGCTTTGCTTCCCGCTGTCCCAGAACGCTCTCCCCCTCCAGAAAAACACTTCCCTCCTGCGGCTCATCCATCGTGCCAAGCAGATGAAGCAGCGTGGATTTGCCGGAGCCGCTGGCTCCTGTGATCGCAACAAATTCCCCCTTCTCAACCGAAAAGCTCACATGATCCAGTGCGGTCAGTGTATTATCCTTTTTCCCGTAGATCCTTGTCAGATCCTTAACCTCCAAAAATGCCATACAATCCCCCTCCTCGAATACAATGCAAAAGCCTTGCATTTTGATTTTTCGTGCGCACAATATTTCTTACTCTCCCATCATAACATGACATTCTTACAATCCGGTGAATGTCTGTCTTACAATTTTGTCATTTTTCTCAGAAATGTGGGCTTCTTGAAAAACTAGAATTTTTAAAGGAACTACCTCCAAAAAAACTCTATTATTTTTTCCTCAGATATTATAGAATAGAAATGTACCAAAAAAAATATATATTATAGTTTAGTTTATAGTACATTCTTGCAGAGTGCAATTGCATACTTTTTTATGTAAAATACAATTTATCATCAATTACCAGCATTATGAAATGAAAAGGAATGAATCGGAATGGAAACAATACAGATCAAAGCACCTCAAAACCCGGATGATGACTCGTTTACCTGGACTCGCTGCATCGAGACACCAAGCCCAACCGCCAAGAGTACATTTTTTTATGTGCAGGAGGCCGGCATGCTCAAAATGTCCGCAGAACAAGTCTCTGAACGTCAGAACATGCACTCCTATCTTATTGTATGTGTCCTGTCCGGAGAGGGTTATTTTACGTTTCGCGGGAAGCGTACCCATGCCTCTGCCGGTGCCTGTTTCTTCATTGACTGCATGGAACCCTACTCGCACGAAAGCTCCAGAGATTTCCCATGGCAGCTTATATGGGTGCATTTTAACGGAGCTACCTCAAAGCAATATTATCAATATTTCACAAAGAATTTTCCGAATTTATTCTATCCGGTCAGCATTGACAGGGTCGGAGATTTTCTTCGCAAGATCATATTAAACACGCAGCTTAAGACCTCTTACTACGAGGCTTCCAACTCCGGACTGATCGCATCGCTCCTCACCGAGATGATCACGATTCCGAAGACTTCACGGCGCAAGCGTGCTTCCCGCACCTCCATGGATGAGAAGCTGGACGAGATCCTGCATTATCTGCAGACCCACTTCACTGAGAACATCACGCTGGAAGATCTATCGGAGATGTTCTACATATCGAAGTATTATTTGAGCCGCGAGTTCAAGAAAAAGTACGGCGAGGGCATCAACTCCTGCATTAACCTGTTCCGGATCAACCAGGGCAAGGAGCTGCTCCGCTTCACAGACAAGTCCATTCATGAGATCAGCGAAATGTGCGGGATCCCGGATACCAATTACTTTATCAAGCTGTTCAAATCGGCGGAGAATATGACACCGTCTGAATACAGACAGAAATGGAAAGGATAATATTATACCGGGGGCTGTCAATCATTCCCGAGTATAGAAACGAGCTTGTGAAATATATCCCAATTAAAAACACCCGAACCGGCAACTTATCGGTTCAGGTGTTTTTTTAACTTTTTTTTAAACGCTGCTTTATTGATACTGCACTGCGATCACCGTATCTGCTTTATCCAGTTTCTTTTCCGGCATCTTAATGATCACTTTCTTACCGGTCGCATTATATTTTAATTTCTTTCCATTCTGTAATAAATATACTTTTTTGACCTTTTTTCCTGCATATTTCTTTGTCACAAGCTTCTGATCCTTCGGCCATTTCATCACATGTGCATAGATCACATTATCCTTTCGGGTGTATCTTCCCCAGGACGGCTTCTTTGCAAATGGCGTTCCGGAGGTTCCGTAAATACTGTCACCATATCGATTCATCCAGTTGCCAATGCCCTTCAGGATCTTCCTGCTGCCGGCGGTCATGGTTCCATCTCCCTTAGGACCTATATTGAGCAAATAATTGCCATCCTTGGATGCCACCTCGACCAGATCCTGAATCATATAGCGCACATTGTAATAGGATTTCTCACAGTCCTTTTTGTATCCCCAGGCGTTGTTCATCGTCTGGCAGGTTTCCCACGGTCTGGACAGTGCCTTTTCCGGAATGCTCTGCTCCGGACATTCAAAATCTCCAAGTCCAAAGCTTCTGCACACGCGTTCATTCACGATAATGTCCGATTTAAGGGACTTCATATACTGATACAGATCCTGTCCGTCCTGCTTTGTCCACCATTTCTTCAGGGTCGGATTGTCCTTCTTATAGGTCCAGTCTCCATCAAACCACATGATTTCCGGATCATAGGTATCAACCAGCTCCTTTAGCTGTGCTTTCATATCAGCAATATATGCGGTACGCGCCTCCCAGGATGCCATCTTCGTAAAATCTCCCTCCACCGTCTGGGAAGAATGATTCCAGTCAATGATCGAATAATACAGGCCAAAATGGATCCCCGCCTGCTGACACGCATTTTTCAGTTCCATAATGATATCCCTGTTTGTTTTTCCAAACGGCGTATACTGCTGCAGGCTGTATATTTTCTGTCCGGTCGTATCGGTAAAGCTGGCAACCTTTGTATCCCACATCGCAAGACCTTCATGATGCTTCGCCGTAAATACCAGATACTTCATCCCCGCCTTTTTGGCATAGGATACGATCTCCTGCGCATCAAACTTCTCCGGATCAAACTTTGCAGAAATCGTCTTCTGATATGTTTCCTTGGAAATTCCTTCCGTCTGCATCGCCCATTCGCCGTGTCCGTAATAGGAGTACGATCCGAAATGGATAAACATTCCAAACTTGTCATCCGCCCACCACTTCATATTGTCCGGCACATTATAAGCATGAGCCATCGTGCCGCTCCCTGCCAGTCCTGTCAGGAGACAGAAAAGCAACAATAAGCTGAGCAATTTTCTTTTCCAATTAAATCCTGTTTTCATCGTATATTTCCTTCCTTTCATACCATGCAACCGGGTGCAAATGATGTTTTGATTCCGATATTTTCCGCAGACTGCTTCATTACCATCTGCCTTTACTCTTTTACTATTGCATCATACCATATCAATCGGGCGCAATGTAACGTATTCTCTTGCGCAAAATCCGGCTGCCGAGAATTTCTCTCAGATTTCCGAACAAGAAGCATCATCCCCATATGTTTCATAAGAAGCTCCACTTCCCGTACCCATCCCTTTAATTTCAGATGAACAATGCCCAATATTGAAAAAAACGTTTAATTTTTTTCTTTAAGACATTCCACAGTATTCTTTTGGATCCTCTTTAAAAATACATATCCCACCAGGCATGCGGCAAACTCTGTGATGGGAAATGCCCACCAGATCAATGAAATACCTGCCTGACCATTTCTGACACAAATTGAGAATATTCCCGCCAGCGGTAAAATGATCACAAGCTGTCTGAGCAGAGAGATAACAAGTGATTCAATACCGCCGTCCAATGCCTGATAAATTCCCTGATATGCGACATTGATCCCTGCAAAAATAAAGCTGATCGAAATAATTCTCATTGCACTGATAAAGTGCTCCCTTGACTGCCCTGCGTTAAACAGTGCTGCAAATGCATCCGGGAATATTTCAGTAACCAAAATTCCAAACAACATCAAGGCGATCGTGTAGATGAAACCATACCTGATTCCGGCTTTTATTCTCTTTTTATTTCTCATTCCGTATGCAAAAGCAATAATCGGGGTAATGGCATCCCTGAGTCCAAAGGCAAGGAATAACACAAACTGCTGCACCTTATAAAACAATCCGTATGCCGTCTGCGCCGAAGGATTGAATTTCAATATCAGATTCATCACATACACCATAATAGACATTAACGCCTGCGCAATGATCGCCGGGAGACCGATTGCATAAATTTGCTTTATGATTCCGACATTTGGTTTCATATATTTCAGATCATGTTCAAATTCTTTGTTTAATTTCATATGAAAAATAAAGAGTAATACCGCGGACGCAACCTGACCGATTACCGTCGCATATGCAGCACCCTTCACTCCCATTTCCGGGACAGGTCCAATTCCATAGATCATAATTGGATCAAGAATAATATTTACGACCGCTCCTACAACCTGACCAATGGTTGAATACAGAGAACGTCCGGTTGCCTGTAACAGTTTTTCAAACAACGAAAAGAAAATGATACCAAAAGATTTCCTTCATTTTGTTGCTTTCTTTCATTTTGATCCAATCCTCCTGTTTGTTCCACAAAAAAAACGTGTACTTATCGATAAGCTGGACTTACGCAGATAAGCGGCACGCCTGTTAATGGTATTATTAAAAAAACGAGCAGCAAAACCGGATTTACGCTCGTTTGCTACTCGTTCAACAAATTATTATATTTCTCATTTTTGAAAAAGTCAACCGTTTTTTAATTGGGGGCTACAATAATGTGCCCACGAAAATAGCAATTGTTAACAGCCAGTTTCGTTCATATGCCATTTCCCTCTTTACAAGATCAAACTCCACACTTTTTTCAAAATATTAGCCATCACTATGCTTCCAAAATCTCTGTTCTTTTTTCTATCAGTTGAATCAAATTCTCCTGTAAATGCTCTGGCAGCCTGGATTGCCGACACAACTTAATTAATTTTACTTTCTGGGACACCAGCCTTTTTATCATTTTTTCAGCCGCTATCTTCGACAGTCCACATGTTTGTGCAAATATCAGAAAATCCTTTCGGCGTACATTCATTTTTTTGCCATTCATAGGAAGCGCCAGCTGTTCTTTGTCCTCTGGCATAATTATATTAACCGGCAAAAGATCATACGCAGGAGACAATACATATTCTCCATTTCCTTCATCTGTTTCAATCAGAGAAAAATTTTTCAAATGCATATCTGAATTTCCAACCACAAACGAAAACAATATCCTCAAATAAAATTCCGTCATGTCCAACCCCTTCCGGCTGGAATATTTCTTAATTATTTTAGCACACCTTTCGTAGGAACCACGGTATTTATCCTGTGTTAATCGAAGATCTAACTGACAAAAATCTTCCATTGCATACATTTTAATTGTGTCCTTTTCAAACTTTCGATCTACACGCTTTGTAATATACGCAAATTGTCCATTCTGTTCCATCAAAGCATGAGGTACCGTAAATATTCCGACAGCATCCGCCATGCTCATTACAAGCTGTTCCGCTTCCGGCAATGCTTCAAATTCTGTAACTTGCGGCTTCAATATATAGCCGGTAGGATAGTTCACCAAAGTAAGTCTGGAATGTCCCGATTCCGAAAAAAGATGTAACGAAAGCTTTTTCTGAACCCCTGGCACTGTATATCCCTTCATCGTACTTTCCAAAGCCAATTGATTTAATGAGTTTTCATCAATTTCCAATTTAGGAAGCTCTGTTGTTGCAAAAAAGTGCTCAATGCATCTTTTATGCCAGCCTTGATATCCTTTATCCTGAAGAGATTTTCCACAACATAAACAATTCATATCTTCTCCTCCTGTATGCTGACATTACCTATCGCATCCTTGCACGCAACAAGCAGTAAACCAAACCGATCATTTCGATCGATTTTCCAATTTCGTCTAACCACATCTAACAACCATCCCTCAGGAATCAATCCGTCAAAAAACGAAAAAAGGGTTTTGGAATAATAAGTCTGCTGGGTCAATGGTAATGTCAAAGAAACCCCAGATGCTCCATCTGTCTGCATATATTTTTCATCATAAGAAAAAGAGTACCCTTCATCCGTTTCACAAAGCGTTCCGGCAAAAATATTCCTCACATAAACATAGGCTGTTCGCATTGTATTCATTCGTCATTCTCCCTTCTTCCCGGCACCGCTTCCATATCAAACATAGCCAATGCTGTATTTACCTTATCCATACGTACGGTTTCTTTCCCCTGTTCCAAATCCCGTACAAAACGAAGTCCTAATCCTGAACGAACCGAAAATTCCTCCTGCGTTAATCCCGCCTCTTTTCGTTTTCTTTTCACAAACTCTGCTATCTTATTCATACTTATAAATGTTCCTTTCTCAGACTGCAAACCTTGGGTACAACAACAAAGCTGCAATATTTTACATACTATCCCCCATTTCCATGATTAATATTCTTATATTTTATACCTTATCGGGTATAGAATCAAGATACAGCGGCATAATTATACCCGAAAAGGTATAATCGTACCATATTCAACAGATATTATACCTTATCGGGTATAAATCAAAACAATTTCTTTGTTTTTGCCCTATCACCATTTACAATCCTCCATTTTACAGCCCTTTCTGAAACACTCCATCTTTATTCGTCAACCTTTCCGTTCTACAGGTTGACAATTCATTTTTTCCTGTGCTACAGTAGAAATCAGAATAACATGAGAAAGGAATATCAATTACTTATGACTACAACATATGATAAAGAAACGGATCCCGTTCTTTCCAGAGAGGATGCCATTGCAATTTTAAACACACCCGATGATCAGCTTCAGGATCTGGTTGACCGTGCCGCTGCGTTACGTTATAAATACAAAGGCAACCGTGTCAGCATCCACATTCTGACCAATGCACGAAGTGGAAACTGCTCTCAGGATTGCGCTTACTGCGCCCAGTCCTGCCGTTCCACCGCAGATATTGAGAAATACAAATGGGTCGATGAAGATAAGTTATATCACAATAATGACTTCGTCAATGAGCATCACCTGTCAAGACATTGCATCGGATTAAGCGGTATGAAATTTACCGATCAGGAGATTGAAGAGCTCGCACGCCGCATCCGCAAGATGAAGGAACACGGAACACACCTCTGCTGCTCCATCGGATTTCTGACTGAAAAGCAGGCGAAAATGCTGAAGGATGCCGGTCTGGATCGCATCAACCACAATCTGAACAGCAGCCGCTCTTTTTATCATAATATTTGCTCCACACATACCTTCGAGCAGCGTGTCGACAACATTCATATGCTGCAGCGTCTTGGCTTTGAGATTTGCAGCGGTGGCATTGTCGGTATGGGAGAAAGTAAAGAAGATATTGTTGATATGCTTTTGGAATTGCGGGAGATCCAGCCGGAGGCACTTCCGATCAACTTCCTGCTGCCGATCAAGGGAACTCCCCTCGGCGACGCTGACACCTCCGGTCTGACCACGGAATATTGCCTGAAGGTTCTCTGTCTTGCCCGACTTCTGGTGCCGCAATCCGATATCCGCTGTGCTGCCGGACGCGAGGTATACTTTAAAGGACAGGAGAAGAAACTTTTAAGTGTTGTCGATTCCATTTTTGCTTCCGGCTATCTGACAGAGGGCGGACAGAGCATTCAGGGTACCCTCCGGACCATTACAGACGCCGGATTTACCTATGAAATCGAATCTGCTTAATATTGTTAAGACTGCGTGGACTAAATTTCCCTGTGAAATTGAATCTGCTTAATATTGTTAAGACTGCATGAGTTGAACTTTCCTGCGAAACCGGATCTATATAATATTATTAATGCCGCAGACAGATTCACCTGCAATGTCAAATCTACTTTATATTAATGCTATGAATGTGGGGAAGAATAATACTCTTCCCCTGTATCCAGGCATATCGCGGCAAGTCTGCCACCCGGATAATGTGCACCGCAGTCAATGACGATATGATTGTTCTTCTTATAGATAACCCCCGGATTCGGATTATCCTTGATCTGCTGTGTCGGTGTGTGCCCCGTCACCACAATAACATCATCAAAATATCTGACATTATAATCCGCTCTCATCCACATCAGCTCTTCCAGAGAATAATCTTCTATCTCCTTCTCCGGAGAATAATTTCCAAGACCCGCATGAACAAGCAGATAATCCCTGCCGCCTGCGGACACTTCTTCGTACACCAAAAAATCACTCATGAACTCAATGATTTCCTGCTGTTCTTCTGCATCCAGTTCTCTAAACTCTTCAAACGTTGACAGCCCTCCGTTGTATTGCCACATCCAAAGATCCTTCCTATCTTCTTCATCGAGTCCAAAAACAGATTGTGCATCTGCTGTCATAAGCAATTTCAGACATCGCAATGCCATCAGCTCATGGTTGCCGACCATACAAATTACATTTGGCATTTCCTTTAGCTTCTGAAGCGTTTTGATCGGATGCGGACCTCTGTCGACCACATCTCCTAAAATATAAAGGATATCCGAATCCTTTAGCGGAATCTTTTCAAGCAGTTCCATAAGCATATCATATTGTCCATGAATATCTGAAATTACATATGTCGCCATTTAAATCTCCTCATTCAATGATGCAAAGGGTAAAAGCAGATAGCAATGTACGTTTCCATACAAATCATTAGTATCCCCATTATAGCGGGATTTTTGCGCCGGCACAAGCATTTTCCTATAATGTCAAAAAGAGAAATGAAAGTCTCTTTTCGATTCTTTCATTTCCCTTTTATTCTATAAGGATATCGTGATTTATTCCCCCTGATAATAACGTGTCCTTCTCAGATAATTGATTATTTTTATTTACTTACCATTTTCACGGTTACGGTTCCTAACACTTCCTTCGTCATGCAGTTACGAACCAGGAAAGTCAGTGTATCGGAAAGCTCGGCTGTTCTGTACTGATCATGTTCTGTCAGCGCACCGCCTTTGCCCATGGAATCGTCTCCATAGCCATTCTCGCTCGCGATCTCATTTCCATCCTCGTCGAGAAGATAAAATTTAACATCGGAATCATCGGTTTTGATCCATTTCTCCCATGTCTGTGCTTTCGGATCTGTTGTGTGGTACTTCACGGTACAATTCATATTCAATGCACTCTTCTCAAAATCAATTCCGTCAAGAACCAGCTTGGTTCCCTTGATAGTTTGCGCTTTCTCCGGTGCATAACAAAGTGTTTCTGCCTTTCCCGTCTGATCCTTCAAGGAAAATACAATAAAATCCTTCAGCTCCTGTTCCTCCTGTCCCGGCACATAAACCACCGTATCACAGGTATAAGAAAGCTTCTGTGTCTTTGCATTGTTTTCAAAGCTCACATGATATACCAGAGTGCCATCGGCCTCTGTCTGGTAATCTATAGACTGCGAAGCAGCATCTGTCCCGATGGACAATGCAACCTCCACGCATGTCTTATTCATGCGTTTTGCGTACTGCGCGATTGTTTCCTTCCCGGTATCCTCCCCGGCAATGCTAAGCTCTGATGCATAATAGGTATTCCGCTCGGACCAGCACTCGGATGGTACCAGCAGATACTTGTCACTGGCCGGCTTCACAGCCGCCTCCACGTAAACCTGATTTTTGTCACACAGAGCCTCTCTCACAAAAAAATCAGCGTATGCAGACTGTCTGGCATTGTTTCTGACCTGCTGCACCTTCGTCTGCTGCACCTTCGTCTCCCGGAGCTTTTCTGCCTGCTGTCTTACCTCCTTTGTCTCCCCCGAAAAAAGAGATAAGATGCTGGTATGGTTGACCGCTGCATATGCCGCTCCCACTCCCTGCGACACCACCAGACAGGACAATACTGCCGCCACGGCAATCTTTTTATAATTCCAGAATTTCTTCATATCGTTTCGCTCCTCCATCTGCATTCTTCGAAGGGTTTTCTGATTAAGAATACTCTCTGGTTTAACTTCCTGTTGGTAGACATCCTTCAACAACTGATCCATTTCATACTTCATAACCTCTTCCCTCCAAATATGATCTTATATTTTGTCTTGCTTTGGCCAGGCGGCTCAGCACGGTTCCCCTTGGTATGTGTAGTATTCCTGCAATCTCCCCGGTGGAATAGTCCTGCGTATAATGAAGAAGAACGACCACTCTCTGTTTGTCCGGTAACTGCTTAACGGCTGTCATCACATCACGCCCCACTTCCTGCTCCAAAATATTGCCAAGCGGATCGTTCTGCGCTGTGATCACCCATTCTGCGCTCTCATAACTAACCTCCGGTACCAATTCTCTTCGCCGCTTGTCCTTTTTCCTCCGGTTCTTCCATAGATTCACAGAAATACCCATCAGAAAACTCCTGATATTGCCACCGCGATCCAGTCTGTGGCCGACCTGAATCGCCTTCACAAAAGTATCCTGATAAAGATCATCCGCCTCCTCACGACTCCCCGTCAGATGAAAGCAAAAGCGGTAAACGTCATCCCCATATTCCTGTATGATCTGTTCCATTTCCTGTGATGACATCCGCTTTCACCTCCCGTCTGATTTGTCCGTGTTTTGATCTTCACTTATATATTGTCGTGGAAATTCTGTTGATTCATTTGAAACGATACATTTTTTTAATTTTCTTTCTGCTGCATATAAAAATCCCCTGCAGACCGCTGTCTACAAGGGATTCCCTCTACTGGGCTAACCAGATTCGAACTGGTGAATGCAGGAGTCAAAGTCCTGTGCCTTACCGCTTGGCGATAGCCCACTACTATATTGTGCTTCCCGTCGTAATAAGTAAGAAAAGCACCATTGTCGCTGTATCGTAAGTCAAAAGTTTCCTATACAGTAACAAAAATCCCTGCTATAGGACTATAACAAGGATTCTAAGGTGGATACTGGGATTCGAACCCAGGGCCTCCAGAGCCACAATCTGGCGCGCTAACCAGCTGCGCTATACCCACCATAAATATAATGTGGCGAGTTCTCCGCTGATACGAAAAACTGCTGACTTTATATAATCAAAGCAATGCTTTGATAAACGTGCCAGAAGGGATTCGAACCCCCGACAAACGGCTTAGAAGGCCGTTGCTCTATCCAACTGAGCTACTAGCACAAAGAGCGGGTGATGGGAATCGAACCCACGTATCCAGCTTGGAAGGCTGGTGTTCTACCATTGAACTACACCCGCATAAATTGGAAAGCTCAAAATCAACTTCCCTATATAAAATTTATAATTGCGTCACAATCGGGGTGACAGGATTCGAACCTGCGACCCCCTGATCCCAAATCAGGTACACTAGCCAAACTGTGCCACACCCCGAAAAGTTTTAAGTCATTTCCGTGACGCAAGTAAGAGTATATTATAGTTTAACAGAATTGTCAACACTTTTTTTCAAATTTTTTAATTTTTTTCTTTATTTCTTTCGAGAAAGCCGCGAAAACCCTTTTCTACCTGCTTTCTCGGCAGCATCACACGATGACCGCACCCGAGACATTCCATCTTAATATCCATTCCGACACGCACCAGCTTCCAGCGGTTCTCTCCGCAGGGATGCTGCTTCTTCATTTTAATCACGTCGCCTACCTGAAGTTCCATCTCCATCTCCTGCCTTTCCAGTCTGCATTTTACTCATCATACCATTTCCTTGGCTTCGTTGCAATTACTTGTATTCTTTTTCTTAGCATAACGCCAAAGTATACACAACCGTAACAAGTCCACTGATCACGCATGGTGCTGCCCGGATTCTACCAGAATATAATTCAGAATCCCGCCCAATGCTCCGCTCAGACCGATAGAAGCCCGGATGTTCTATGACCTGTGTCTCAGCCTGTTTGACAGACGGTTAATTGCCTTTCCTATTTCTTTTTATTTCCAATTTATTTTAAATAGATACTTGCATAAAATCGTAAAAAGATGTATATTATACTACACAACATAGTTATCAATACTACATGTATTTATTTTTGTTACCACATATTATGAAATATCCGCTGTACGATGCTCCTGTACAATGCTCGTCAGGCAAATACAATCGTCAGAAGCCGACTTGTTGTACCGGTATAAACCAGCCTGGAAAGGAGAGATTTCTATGACAACCATGACAAATTCACAAACATACTCCGGAAAACCGGTAATTTCACATTCCACGGCAGTTACGCACACCGCTTTCCGTTTGAAGGATCCGGCAAGTGCGATCACGCATTTTATCGGAATGATCGCTGCAATCTCTGCGGCTCCTTTCTTATTAGAAAAGGCGGTTTTCACCGGAAACGCCAAAGCAGTGATCGCCAGCTCGCTTTTTATTTTGAGCATGATCCTTTTGTACGGTGCCAGCACCTTTTACCATGCGATCATCACAAATGACAAGGCAACTCTTCTGCTCAAGAAGCTGGATCACATCATGATCTATTTTCTGATTGCCGGAAGCTATACTCCGGTCTGCATGCTTGTGCTTCCTGCACGAACCGGCACTCCTCTGTGCGCTGTCGTCTGGTGTCTTGCATTTGCCGGACTGTTTCTGACGATCTGCTGGGTAGATTCCCCGAAATGGCTCAATTCCACCATCTACATTGCCATGGGCTGGCTCTGCATCTTCGCGATCCGCAGCATTTATCATTTCATGAGTCCGCAGGCATTTACCTGGCTTTTTGCCGGTGGTGTCATCTACACGATCGGCGGCGTGATCTACGCCCTGAAGCTCCCGGTATTCAATAAGCTTCATCCGGGCTTTGGCGGACATGAGATCTTCCATCTGTTCGTGATGGGTGGAAGTCTGTGCCACTTCATTATGGTTTACGGCTATCTGCTTTCATAAGCCTTAAAATTACGCTTTACGGCTATCTGCTTTCGTAGACTGCAAAATTACGGTTTACGGCTATCTGCTTTGATAAGCCGCAAAATTATATTTTCTTAGAACCGCAAAATCGCCGGCTCCGGTAAATACCGAAGCTGGCGATTTTAATTTTACTTTTGTATTAAAATGATTATTTCATCTCCACAATCTGAATATCCTGCGTCCAGTCATAATATGGTGTGATGTTCTGATCGACCGTTTCCAGATTCACTCTGGCTGTGCTAAACACCGTCAGATTGCGCTCCTGATATACCGGAACAACCACTGCCCAATCCAAAATCTTATTATAGCTCTGCGCATATAGATCAATGCTTTTCTTCAGCGGAACAGTATCCATCCCTTCCTCAATATACTCATCCAGATCACTGTCCTTAATATGCAAATAATTGCGGCTTCCTGCCGTTTTATTCTTCTTTTGACGACTGTGATACATGCGGTACATGTCTCCGGAAACAGATGTCTCCTCCTTTCCGCACCATATCTGCGCTTTCCCCTGCTTCAGATGCTTTGTCAGCCTTGCAAGACTGCAGTGTTCCTTTAATACCAGCTTAATGCCGATCTGTTTGAACAGCTTCTGTGCATTTCTTGCAATCGTGAGCATTCCTTGTTCCTGCGTGTCATCCGGAATATAGATCGTATATTTCTTTCCTGTGTTCTCCGGAAATGCAGTAATCTTTCCGCTTTTCGTCTTAAACCCGGCTTTCCTGAGATAGCCGAGTGCCGCTTTGCAAGCTGCAGCTTCCCGCTCTTCCACGCTCATATTACTGTTGTAGATGCCATTGCCATCCACATCCTCACTGTATGCCTGTTTATATTCCTCATCCTCCGGCTGCGGCACGGACCAGGATATCTGAGAGGCAGGATAATCAATCTGCGCTGCTCCCTTCTGACTCAGCTCGATCATATTGCTTCTGTTACAGCTAAACAAAATAGAAAAGGCTTTTCTCATATTCTTGGAACGGGTGCTGTCCGGCTTGTCATCCACACAAACCTGATCCGCATTCATACCAATATAATGATAATAATCGCCGTCCAACAACTTGCCTCCATAAATACGCCCTGTCAGCTTCCCGCTGGAGTTTGCGTCAGTGATCAGATCCATCGCCTGATTCGTTGCCTGCATGGTCACGACGTCAAAATCCCCGTTCTCCAATGCTTCCAGCTTACGCACATCGGACATGTTCCCAATCTCCTTAAGCTGGATAAATGCAGTCTGCGGACATCCACGGTAATATTTCTCGTTGGCTTCGTAATACACGATTCCCTTCTCGTACTTGATAAACCGAAAAGCACCGGCTCCAAACGGTGCATTTTTCTTCTTGGTCAGACCGGACAGATCACCTTTCTTAAACCCAAAGCTGCCTGCCAAAACATTAAAAATGTGTCTGTCTCCATAGAAATTCAGGGAGCATATCGGGATATTCAACGCCTGATATGCGTCTCTGTCATAGCCCCTGACCGTCACCTTTACTTTGTAATCGGTCATCTTCTCAATACCGGAAATATCAAGTGCAGAAGCCGACTTACGATACTTCTGTAAACCGAGGATCGGCAGGCTTCCAAAGGTCTCCTCTCCCTGATAGCTGCTGTCCGCAAAAGCGTACATAGAAAAGATGACATCATCAATTGTAACCGGTGTTTCATCGCTGAAGGTCAGATCCTTTCGCAGCTTTATAATATAAGAGGTTGTATCCTTCTCTCGATCCCGCTTCACCTTAAGATTAGCAGGTCCCTCATAACTGAAGGTCTCGCCATTGAAGCGACGCTTCTCTCCCTTGATCGCATGCTTTACAACAGCACCCTCCCGGTCAAATGTCAGCAGACGAAGCTGTGTCATATCAACGGCTGTCCTGTCGTCATCTGTCTCCGCGGTAAATGGATTAAATTTCTTATCAAGCTTATTGCAGGCAACCACAAGAGGAACATCCGACTTGTCCTTTCCCTTGCCTCCCGCTTCCACCTTTGGCACCGGCGTCGCCTTCTCCGAAGTTGCATCCTCCGTCGCTGCCGGCTTGTCCTTTTGATCCTTTTTATTCCCGGAGCATCCAACACCACTAACCGATACGCATAAAATCAGAGCCAGTGCCAGTCCCTTTCTCCAAATATGTCTCATAATTACCTCCAATTACTGTTATCATGTCTTCTCCAATGACCGGCTTCCCCTTTTGTGCCAGCCACATACTCTTGTTTAGAATACCACACAACTTATTTTTGAGCAACCCAAAAGGGCTGCCCGGCAGGTTTCCCTGTCAGACAGCCCCATATACAATGAGAAAGAGAGGATCATTGTACGATTAGGTCCTGCCGGGTATCGCTACCCGGGGCAAAGAGGGCATCAGCCCTTTACGCTTCCCAATGCAACACCCTGTACAATATGTTTTGAAAGTATCAGATATACGATGATAACCGGGAATATAGAAAACGCGATCATCATGTAAACCTGACCCATATCAAACTTCAAAAAGTCTGCACTACGCAAGTTCGCGATCAAAACCGGAAGTGTCTTTTTCTTGTCATCCGTCAAGATCAATGACGGAATGAAGTAGTTATTCCAGCTTGTTACAAATGCGAAGATTGCCTGTACTGCAATTGCCGGCTTCATAATTGGAAGGATCATCTGATTGAAGGTACGGAACTCTCCGGCACCATCAATACGGGATGCCTCAATGATCTCAATCGGCAGTGAAGATTCCATATACTGCTTCATGTAGAAATAAGTTACCGGTGAAGCCACAGCCGGTACGATCAATGGAATAAAGCTGTTCATCAACCCCATCTTTGTCACTAACTGCAGGAAACCAAGAGCGGTAACCTGAGTAGGGATCATCATGATCATCAGGATGAAGGTATGCATAAACTTCTTTAACTTAAAGGTATACACATGAAGTGCATACGCTGTCATTGTCGAAAAATATGTAGTCAATAAGGCACTGAATGCAGCGATAACCACACTGTTGACCAAACCGTTCCAAACCGGCTGGGAACCATGAATAATCGTGTTATCAAAGTTCTTCAGGAAGTTTGTTCCCGGCAGAGCATGGAATCCTAACTGAATCTCACTATGTGTTCTGGTCGCATTTACAAAAAGTACATAGAACCAGAATAAACAAAGGATCGTAATAAGAATCAGAAAGATGTATGCGATCGCACGACGCGCATGAATGCCAAATCCCTCTTTTGTAATCTCATCACTTGGTGTTCTTGAATTCGCCATCGTTACGCCTCCTTTTTCTGTGCAAATGCCTTGAACACGATCAAGCTCAGGATACCCGTGATAATAAACATTACAACGGACAACGCACCACCCATACCGTAGTTCTTACTGAACAGGTGTTTATTCAAGTACATGATCAGTGTCATTGTGGTCTGTGTTGGCTGACCGGTTCCGTTTGTCAAGATCTGCGGAACATCGAACATCTGCAAACCACCAATCAAGGAAGTAACTAAAACGTAAACCATAATCGGTCTTAACAGTGGCATGGTAATCTGCCAGAATACCTGGGTAGATGTTGCTCCATCCACCTCGGCAGCCTCAAACAGTGATGGATCGATACCCATCATACCTGCCATCAACAGGATTGTTGTATTACCAAACCACATCAGGAAGTTCATTAATGCAACAAGTCCTCTTGCGCTCCATTTGTGTGATAAGAAGCTGTATGCTTCGCTGATCACACCGACATTCTGAAGCATTGCATTTACCGGACCGGTATCTGCAAACAATGCGAAGAACAGCATTGAGAATGCGGATGCCATGATCAAGTTTGGCAGATAGATAACTGTCTTAAAGAAGCGGGAGCATTTCAGGTTCAATCGCATATCGGAGAACCATGCACCCAGAATCAATGATACGATGATCTGTGGAACAAATCCGAGTACCCACATGATCAGGGTATTTCTTAAATACAACCAGAAGTATCCTCCAGCAAATAATTCCTTGTAGTTATCCAATCCCACGAAGTTCGGTCCGACCTGAATCAGTCCGGAACGGTAGTTCTCATAAAAACTGTTATAGATGGTACTGATCAAAGGAATCAACTGGAAAATAACATAAACAACAACGAATGGAATTAAGAAAATATATCCCCATTTATTGTGTTTTTCAACTTTTCCTCGTCTCTTTGGAGATGTGCTCATTTCTTTTTCTCCCCTTTTTTAGGTATAAAATGTGCCTGCCTACATCCGTAAGCAGGCACATCCAGATTCATGTTACACTATGTACGCCTGTGTGATTAGTGTGTCAGCTCAGGGTACTTAGTCTCAACTGCCTGATAGAACTGCTCCAGAGCTGAATCGTAGTCAGCATTGCCATCGAAGTAATCCTTCATAGCGTTCTGGAACTCCTCGTTACATCCCTGATCATAAGATGACAGGTTGCTGAGGTCGATGCTCTCAATACCATCACAGAAGATTGGAAGTGGATTCTGTCCGCCAAGGATAGAATTCTTGAAGCTCTTATCCTTAGAAAGCTTATCCATTGCAGCCTTGTTGTTAGCGAAATCATTATCCTTCTTAACGATATCAGTCATGATAGACTCATCTGTTGTCATCTTCTCAATGATGTCCTTAACAAGTGATGAATTATCTGTGCCATTAGCACCACAGATCCATGTACCACCCCAATAGAAGCTCTGAGGTCCCTTGCAGAGAGCCCAGCCGCCGTCCTTACCAACGGAACCGTCCTTAGCAGCGTTCATAGAGAAGTTGAAGAACCAAGCTGGTCCGAAGTAAGCGAATACGTTACCGTTCTTCATGAAGCCCTTGCTCCAGTCAGAAGACCACAGCTCATATGTAGATGTCTCTTTGTTATCAACCATTTCCTTAGACATGTCAACCCATGTCTTGATGTTCTCATCGATGTTGATCTTGCCATCCTCTACCCACTTAGATGTTACGTTGTTAGAGAATACACGGTATGCATCGTTTACAGATGCTGTTGCAAGATATCCTTTGTCTTTCAGCTTAGCTGCTGCATCCTTGAATGCATCCCAGTCAGAGAAAATCTCCTGAATCTTATCAGGATCGTCTGTACCGAATACCTTCTTAGCGATGTCACGACGGTAGATCATACCAGCCGGACAAGCCTGCCATGAAGATCCCTTAAGAGCTCCCTTAGAATCTCTTACGATATCCTGTGTGTACTTGTACTGATTTGAAAGTGAATCCTCAGAAACACCAAGATCATTAACAACGTCTACAGTGTAATCAGAGTTAACATACTTCAGTGCGTAATCAGCCTCAACGAGGAACATATCAACCTTATCATCCGCCTTAGCATCTGCCTGGTTCAGAAGTGCCTGATCCAGTGCCTGCTGATAAGCGTTGTCATCGTTAGCTACCTGAGTCCATTTAACCTTAACATCGCCGATCTGACCTGTCCACTTACCAGTCTTCTTATATCCTGGATAGTGAGCAATGACACGATCTCTGAATTCCTCGTTCCAAACACGGATGTTAAGAACCTTACCACCGTCGGAAACTTCAGCCTTAGAAGCCTTCTCAGATGTTGCTCCGCTTGTTGCACCACTTGTTGCTTTGTCCTTTGTTGTGTCATCTGATGATCCGCCACAACCTGTTAACATTGTTGCAGCCATTGCTGTACACAGAAGTACACTCAATACTTTCTTTCTCATAAAAAGCCTCCTCTAAATTAAATTGTTTGCTTTATATTTATGCTGCACCCACAGCAGAAATATCATGGTATCACCATTTTGAAATGTAACCATCTTTACGAAAATGATTACGTTGTTTAGGAACGTTCCCTCAACTTTTTTCCGTAAGACCAATATAACACATGTTGGCAAATTATACAAGTATTTTTTTAATTTTTTTATTTTGTTTGTCATATTTGACTACATTTTGTGATGGAAGTGTGTCCAACACCACATTATATGGGCTTTTTTTGTAAAAAAAGAATAGGAAAAGACGAAAAAAATATTTTTTTCTCGTCTTTTCCCACAAAATCCCGATGTCACTTTGCCGCTGTTGTTTATTTTCGGCATTAAATCAGTAAAATATCATAAAATCCCGGTTTTAGTAAACATTTTCGTACAGCAAATCCACGATACGTTTCTATATTATATATGTAAAAACGCGAACGGATCCTCCGGGCTGCTGTTTAAAAACATCATAAACAGGTACGCGGCACGCAGAGACACCAGCTCCTCCCTGAGAATCCGCCTTATCTCGTCTTTGTCTGCCAGAAAGACCTCGATATCCTCAGTCGCCTCCTGCGCTCCCGGGTTCAGAACACCATCCGCATATCCAAACACCGTCACATCGCACTCGTCAGACATTCCCTGGCTCTGTACAAACGGACGCATCAGAGCATCACTTCCCTCCCGGTAAAGCGTAAAGTCCAGTCCGGTCTCTTCCTTCATCTCACGAACAGCCGCCTCCGCAGGATCCTCTCCCGCATCCACAAGCCCCGCCGGAACTTCATATATATAGCCGTTGACCGGGTAGCGGAACTGACGGATCACCACCAGCTTGCCCGGATCCGGACGGTATACCGGATAAATAACGACACCGTCCGCCCGAAGCGTTCCGGTCTCATACATCAGATCTCCGGACTCCCGCCTGGTGGCAATATAATACGGAAAATGAACCCCGTCCCTGCGGACCGCATCGATCTCGTACATATTGAGAAATTTATTGTCTGTCTGGCGTTTCAGCCCCTCCGCATGTGCTTTTCCCATGATGATCTTACTTTCCTTTCTCTTAAGCTTTCTTGAACCACGCCATAGCGATTACATGCAGTACAGATTGATCACACCGAATGTGATCAGCTTATTGCCGGTGTTGTAAGCAAAGCCGCAGTCAATATTGAAGGAGACTGCCTCTCCGTTGGCATCCTGATCCTTGATCATATACTGATAGATTGTAGAGGTGGAACCGGATGAGATATTCTTTGTGGTATCCGCAGCATATACCGCAAAGCTGAATGCATCGACACAGCTGTCTGCCACAAATTCCGTTGCCATATAATAATCACCGTAATCCTGTTTGAAACGATCCTTCCAGGTTGTTCCGTCAGAGCTGCTCTGCTGGGTTTTACCTGTGGATGCCATTTCCAGCGCATGGCGCTGTGCACTGCCGGAGGTACTGTCCGTCATTGCCTCCTTGCCTTTGAAAACACGGAAGGCGTTGACAAAATCACGCATTTCAAACTGCATGGCTGTCATGACCGCGTCATCATAGCTGCAGTTCTTCGGTATGATCAGGTTATCGAGCTTGGAGTTGAGCGTCTTGTCGAAGATCTGAACGCCGTAAACACCGCCCTTTCCCTGATGGTCGACAAATGCATTGACGTAAGCACTGCCTTTATCATACTGATAGCCGGCTTCGTAATCGAAACGGGACATATCGCTGAAGCCGCGTCCCTTCAGAACATCTGCACTGTCCTGCGAAGAAACAAGATCTGCATAGCAGAAATATGCGGAGATCGTAGTCATTCCCACAACCTTATCGGACCGGAACTGTATTTCCACATAGTTGGTATAATCGCCGGACGGGTTATAAATATAGGTGCTGTTTCCCTGCGGGGACTTTCCTGTCTTATCCGGTGCTGCGCCCATTACCTTTTCAACCTCTGCACTCGTCATTCCGAGTGTAATGTTGAATTTGCCAATAGCAAGCGTATTCTCGGCTGCCGTTGTCGGCTTTACATGGTTCGATGTGGTGGTTGCGTTGTGTCCCGGCTTTGCACTCGGGGAAACGGACGGCTTGCTGCTTGGCTTTGCTGACGCTCCCGGTGCCTGTGTGCTGCCCGGTCTGGCAGTTTCATAAATACTTTCCTGATACTCACCACGCGCTTTGACCGTCACCTTGCAGACATATTTCTTCTTACCGCACTTTGCCGTGATCTTTGCCGTTCCCTTTTTCTTACCTTTTACGACACCCTTTTTCGTCACGGAAGCCACTTTCTTCTTAGAGGACTTCCAGGTTACTTTCTTCTTTTTTGTGTTTTTGAGCTTCAGCTTTACCTTCTGCCCGACCTTAATAGTCACCTTTTTCTTATTGAGTTTAATTTTGCCTTTGGCGCTGGCACCTCCCGGAACCATCGTTCCTGTAATGAGCAGCGAGATTGCTGCCAACACTGCAACGCCCTGTTTCCATTTTATTTTTCTCATAATCTGTTCCTTTCTTACCCCGTTCAAAGCAGCACGGCTTCTACTTTATGCGATGCTGTCTTGAATCCTAATATGCATAAAAATCAAATGCCGAAAATGTCAGCTTGCTTCCGCTTGCCGTATTGGCGAATCCACACTCGATGCAGAAATCAACCGCTTCATCCTCATATTCTTCCATCAATATATACTTATAGAAATTGGTGGTAGAATCCCGCTCTGCAATCGCATAGGTGACTGCAGAAAACGCATCCGGACTGCCGTATGAAACATACTCGGTCTTCAGAAAGAGCTTCTCTCCATCGTTGTAATTCTGATCAAACCGCGTCTTCCAACTTACGGAACCTTCGTCCATCACATCACTGTTCTTGCCTGCCATATATTCGCTGTGAGCCTGTGCCACACCATTGTCTGTGATCTGCATCAGCCCTGCACCGTGGTATGCACGATATGCATTCAGATACAGTGCCGTAAGACGCGCCTGATACTTGTTAATGTCATCGGAATATTTGCAGTTCTTCGGATAAAGAAGCGTGTCCATCGATCCCAGACTCTTATCAAAGATCTGTACACCGTATACCGCACCACCTCTCTGGGTATCCGTCATGACATTGATATATTCCTGATCACTTGTCTTTGAATATATCGTGTACTTGTAGGTTTCTACCGCTGTAAAACCGTTCGCTTTCAGTGTAGCAATGCTGTTGCCGGCTGCAGCAATGCCTCCGTAGTTAAAATTCTTCGAGATCGTGGATAACTCGACGAGCTTTCCATCCCTGATCTGAAACTCCACGAGACAGGAGTAATCATTGCCCGGATTGTATATATACGAAGCGTATCCCTGTGGTGAAATGCCTTCATCCACACATTTGCTCCCCAGAATATTCTGCGCATCCTGAAATGACATTCCGATCGAAAGAGAGTACTTACCAATCGTTAATGTATTGCCAGAAGGGGCTGTCGTTGGTTCCGGGGTCGAATCTGCCGGCGCTTTTGTCGGGTTGCTCGTTGGATTTACCGGGGTCGGATCTGCCGGCGCCTTTGTCGGATTGCCGGTCGGGTTGACCGGTGCCTCGCTTGCCGGCGCCTTTGTCGGATTGCCGGTCGGGTTGACCGGTGTTTCGCTTGCCGGCGCTTTTGTCGGGTTACTTGTCGGATCTACCGGTGCCTCGCTTGCCGGCACTTTTGTCGGGTTACTTGTCGGATTTACCGGCGCCTCACTTGCCGGTGCTTTTGTCGGGTTACTTGTCGGATTTACCGGTGTCTTCGTTGGTTCGCCCGTCGGCTTTGCAGTCGGCACTGTTGTTCCCGGCATTTCTGTTTCATCCGGTTCTACAAAGCTATCCCGCTTCTCCTTCACGATCACCGTACAGGTATAGCTCTTTTTATTGGACTTTGCCGTGATCTTCGCAGTTCCCGCGCTCTTTCCACGGACAATTCCCTTTGCCGATACGGATGCCACCTTCTTTTTGGAGGATTTCCAGATGACTTTTTTCTTTGCGTTCTTAAGCTTAAGTGTCACCTTTCCTCCGACCTTGATCGTTACTTTCTTCTTATTCAGCCTGATCTTCGCTTTCGCTCCGGCGCTGCCCGGAACGGTAATTCCTGTCACTACCAATGCTGCTGCCGTTAAAACGGCAATGCCCTGTTTCCATTTACGTTTTCTCATCCTCTTCCCCTTTCTGTATACGTTTTAATCCTGCTCTTTGCGAATGATATCGGCAAATTTTCCTCCGGTCACCTTCAGAAGATCCTCCGGCTTCAGCATAATCTGTTCTCCCAGTCTGCCGCCGCTGACGATCATTTCCGGCAGATCTGCCGCACTCTCATCAATCACAGTAGGAAACTGCTTCTTCATGCCGATCGGTGTACAGCCGCCGCGGATGTAACCGGTCACCTTGTTGATATCTTTAACCGGCAGCATTTCCACGCTTTTCTCGCCTACGGCTTTTGCCGCTTTCTTCATATCAACTTCTTTATCCACGGGAAGAGCAAACACATAATACTGCCTGCTCTTCCCGATCATTACTAATGTTTTAAAGGACATGTCATAGCTCTGTCCAAGCTGGTCCGCAATTGTGACTCCGTCAATAAACTCCCCGCATTCGTAGGTATTTAACTGATACGGAATCTTCTGGCGGTCCAGTATGCGCATTGCGTTTGTTTTTACTTCTTTTCCCATAGATGCCTCCTGATATCTGTCATTCTGTGATCACGGCGTCAGCCGCTCATTTAAAATTGACTGGGGAATTGCTCCCCCAGTCAAATAATAATCCTATAATCCGTAAAAATCAAATGCTGTAAATGTCAGCTTGCTTCCACTTGTCGTGTTGGCAAAACCACAGGAGATATACAACTCATAATCATCCGGAATATAGAAGGTGTCTCCATTTTTATTTGTCACTTCTTCCATCAAAATATACTTATAGAAGTTCGTTGCAGAGCCCTGCTCGGAGATTGCATATGTGACTGCCGAAAATGCATCCGGACTTCCATAAGATACATACTCTGATTTGCACAATGGATCACCATATGCGTCATTAAAACGATCCTTCCAGCTTTCAGAACCCTCATCCATCACATCACTGTTGACCCTTGCCATATATTCGCTGTGCGACTGAGCGGTCTCATTGTCTCCTAAATTCAGAAGGCTTTCGATTCCATGATAAGCACGGTATGCATTCAGATACAATGCGGAAAGTCTTGCCTGGTATTTATTAACTGCATCAGAATAGGTGCAATTCTTTGGATACAAAAGTGAATCCATCGAACCAAGTCCCTTATCAAAGATCTGAACACCGTATGCCTTCTTATCTCTCTGTTTATCTGTCATTACATTGACATATGCATCATCTGTTGTCTGGCTGTAGATCGTGTACTGATAAGTACTCATAGACCGGAAACCATTCGATGTCAATGTACTAAAACTGTCGCCGGATGTCAGGATATCTCCGTAACTAAAATTCTTGGAGATTGTGGACATTTCAACCACCTTATCATCACGGATCTGTACTTCAATCAGGCAGGAATAATCTCCGCCCGGATTGTAAACATAGGACTGGTTGCCCTGTGGAGATAAGCCCTCATCAACTGTTCCAACTACCATCACTTCATTGACCTGTGCAAGTGTCATTCCAAGATACAGAGAATACTTACCAACCTTGAGAATTGGTGATTTTACAGGTGCCGGTGTGACCATCGGAGTCACGGTTGGGGCAACAGTTGGAGTTACTGTCGGTTTCACGGTCGGCGTTGCTGTCGGTTTCACTGTTGGCTTTACCGTTGGCGTTGCTGTCGGTTTCACGGTCGGCTTTACCGTCGGTGTTGCTGTCGGTTTCACTGTTGGCTTCACTGTTGGCTTCACTGTTGGCGTTGCTGTCGGTTTCACGGTCGGCTTTACCGTTGGCGCTGCTGTCGGTTTCACTGTCGGCTTTACCGTTGGCGTTGCTGTCGGTTTCACTGTCGGCTTTACCGTTGGCGCTGCTGTCGGTTTCACTGTCGGCTTTACCGTTGGCGTTGCTGTCGGTTTCACTGTCGGCTTTACCGTTGGCGTTGCTGTCGGTTTCACGGTCGGCTTTACCGTTGGCGTTGCTGTCGGCTTCACTGTCGGCTTTACCGTTGGCGTTGCTGTCGGTTTCACCGTTGGCTTTACCGTTGGCGTTGCTGTCGGTTTCACTGTCGGTGCCACAGTTGGAGTTGCCGTTGGCTTCACCGTCGGTATCGGTGTTGGATCCGGTGCTGGCGTTGGTGTAACCGTTGGTATTGGCGTTGGATCCGGTTCCGGTGCCGGGGTGATAGTCGGTGTTGGTGTTGCTGTCGGTGCTGCCGTCGGCTCCGGCGTTGGTGCCGGTACCGGTGTCGGCGTTTTCGTCGGCTCTGCCGTTGGTGCTATCGTTGACTCTGTGGTCGGTGTCTTTGTTGGCTCTTCGGTCGGTGCCTTCGTTGGCTCTGTGGTCGGTGCCTTCGTTGGTGCTGTTGTCGGCGTCTTCGTTGGTGCTGTTGTCGGCGTCTTCGTTGGTGCTGTTGTCGGCGTCTTCGTCGGCGCTGCAGTCGGCGTTTTCGTTGGTGCCTTCGTTGGCTCTGTGGTCGGTGCCTTCGTTGGTGCTGTTGTCGGCGTCTTCGTTGGTGCTGTTGTCGGCGTCTTCGTTGGTGCTGTTGTCGGCGTCTTCGTCGGCGCTGCAGTCGGCGTTTTCGTTGGTGCCTTCGTTGGCTCTGTGGTTGGCATCTTCGTTGGTGCTGCCGTCGGTGCTGTGGTTGGCATCTTCGTTGGTGCTGCCGTCGGTGCCTTTGTCGGTGCCGTGGTCGGCTTCTTCGTTGGCTCTGCCGTCGGTGCCTTTGTCGGCTCTTCGGTCGGTGCCGCTGTCGGTGCCTGCGTTGGTACCGGTGTCGCTACCTGAACCCAGTTTGCCATGTAATATGGATAGCCAATACTTCCCTTCTCGATCGTCACGGTCATCTGCGGCTCTGATAAGTTACTGCCGGTCCATCCGATAAACTGGTATCCTGCGCGTTCCGGAATCGGAAGTGTAAAGTCCTCCGTTTCAACCGTGAACTTATCCGGTCCCTTGTGTACGCCCCACTCTCCGCCGTTTAAGTTGTAACTGATCGAATATACATCTGCTGTCCATACCGCCTTATAATACTTATCACCGGTAGTCTCACTACCCTTCACAGCAATCACATCCTGCGGAGTGTCACCGTTATCTCCGATCCAGCCCTTAAAGGTATAACCGGCTCTGGTTGGTCTCTGATAAATATAAGCTTCCTTCTCGATCGAATAACTCTCCGGTGCCGACCAGTTTGCATCAAACGTGCCACCGCCCAGATCATAATGGATCGTGTATTCAACAGGCTTCCATGTTGCCTTAAAGGTCACATCACCCGCCGGCATTTTCGTTATATCCGCCCATGGAGTTCCATCGGAATCAACCCAGCCTTCACAGGTGTAGCCCTCTCTTGTCACGTCCGGAAGATCAATACTCTGTCCATATGGAACGCTCTCCTGAAGATAAGATGCCCCGTCCTTGGTGGCACCGTTTAAATCCCACTTTAACTGGTAAGATGCTCTCTTATAATAAAACCTCGCAACTGTTTTACCGTCCGCTTTTACGGACACTTTCTCGTTGCGTTCGGTGTCCGGCACAAAGCCGGGTTGGGGACTGTCAGACGCCGTTACTGTCGTCTCTGCCTGAGCCATCCCGATTCCTTCCTGTACTCTGGTTGGCTCATCTTCGTAATTGCCGTCAAAATCTGCCAGGAAATATGCCGCCGTATAAACGGTGCTTCCCGGAGAAAACTTCCATTCCGCACGAAGTGACGTTGTGGACGTTACCTGCCGGTCAAAATCATAGATAACAGTGTCGCCGCTTTCCATATCATCGACATACCAGCCCTTGAAGGTCCAGTCGATCTTACCCGGAGTAAATTCCGGACATTCCGCTTTCTTTCCCTTGCGGACGATCTGCTTGTTAATGTTCTTCATCAGGGTATTGTCTTCATCCCAGAAGCTGACCGTATAGTAATCGATCGTGATCTTACGGTTATGACCGGTTACCTCAACATCCTCATCGGTATCTTCCAGTGTCTCTCCATCGTACACATAAATATCGTAGGTTCCGTCCTCCACACTCATACTGTCCTCAAATGCACTTGCGCCCTGTTTCTTGAGGTAATAGCTGTTCTCGGATTCCGACCATACTTCTCCGTCCTTCTTCGTCGTAATCTGCACGGTGGACAGAAACGGTACTGCTGTATCGGAAGGCTCAGGAGTCTGAATATCCGTTGCAGACGGCGTCTGTGTCGGAACGCTCGTCTCCGTTGCAAACGGTGTCTTCACAGGATCTGGTGTATTAATCGGCTCCGGTGTCTGAATGTCCGTTGCAGCAGGTGTTTTAATTGGCTCCGGTGTCTGAATGTCCGTTGCAGACGGTGCTGTGCCGGTCGGCTGACCGGACGCCGTTCCCGCAGATACCCCCGGTTTTGCAGATGCAGCAGGGCTCTTGACCGGTGCTGACGCAGTCGGACGCTGGGAATTACGCGGAGCCAAAGTCTGATTGCTTCCGTTCGTTGCCTGTGGTGCATTCGTCTGTGGCGCAAATGAATAAACATCTGCCGATGCCTGCACGTTATTCTTTCTGACTGTTACGCGGCACTTCAGAGTCTTCTTCCCTACCTTTGCCTTGATCACAGTCTTTCCTGCCTTCTTGCCCTTGACAACTCCCTTTTTGGTGACAGAGGCAATTTTCTTTTTGGTGCTGGTCCATTTTACTTTCTTTCCGCCGGCATTTTTCACACGCAGCTTTATCTTTTTTCCCACCCGGATCACAGCCTTGCTCTTGTTAAGCTTCGGCTTTTTGGCTGCCAGTGCAGCCCCCGGAACATCGACACATGTCACCATCATTGCGAATGACATTGCCCATGCAGCCGCCTTCAATACCTGTTTGTTTCTCTTCATTCCTTACACCTCATTTTCTAATATAATCTCCCTTGACGAAAATCATTTCGTAACATTATACAGATATTAACATAATATAGTATATCAGCATTTTTTTCAATATTTTTAGAGTTTTTGCATAATTTTCATAAAATACGCCATACTATTTCATGCAACAATCACAATGGTGTCACGAGAAATTCTCCTGACCGAATCATTATCACTTAGAAAAGAGGTATAATTATGGCAAAAAATTCATCAAATTCGACAAATGCTGACAATAGCTACAATTCTTCCAAGAATGCCGGCAACGCTTCAAACACAAGCAATGCTTCAAACACCTCAAACAAGAGCTCAAACAAAATGAAGAACAGCAGCAAGAACACAACCCGAAACTGCCACACTTCCGACGAGTCTGACCGCTATTAATCCGGTCTGTTTCCGAAGCAACGCATTGATTTTTTTGGGGGCTTCATGCCCCCTTTACATAATGTTGAGATCAGGGGGCGGTCCCATGAATTATCGCGTGATATCAGAAAAAACGTTAAACGAATATCTTCAGGAGGCGGATACTTTGCTGATCGATCTTCGCAGCCGCAGTGATTATGAAAACCGGCATATTCCCGGTGCTGTCCGGCTGGACTGGGAACGTGCCGTCAGCGAATTTCCATCACTGCTCAAGGACTACGAAACCGCTCACAACAGGCTGCCGGCGCACATCGTTCTTTACTGTGATTCCGGTCATATCAGCCTTATCACGGCAAGAGATCTTGCAGTCCGCGGCTACACGGTCATGAGCTTAAACGGTGGTTTCCACCGCTGGCACGGCACCGCCGTCTCTTGAAAATATCATGCCGTTCTGCTAAAATTTTTTCGGAGGTCCGCCTCTTTGTAACAATTTATTCAGAACGGAGATTACCATGGATAGTTTTATTTTCAGTATAAACGCAACTGTACCAATCTTTGCCATTATGATACTTGGCAATATTTTTAAACGCATCGGGATTATCGATGATCATTTTGCTTCGGCCGCAAACCGTTTTGTCTTCAAGGTCTGCCTGCCATGTCTTGTTTTTTTGGATCTGGCAGGCACAGATATCCGGCATCATTTTGATGTGAAATATGTCGGATTCTGCTTTGTTGCCACTCTTTTTTCGATCCTGTCGGTGTGGATCGTTGCGAAGCTTACTCTGAAGGACAAGCATTCGGTCGGTGCCTTCGTGCAGGGTTCTTACCGCAGCAGCGCTGCCATTCTCGGCGTTGCCTTTATCCAGAATATTTACGGCAACTCCGGCATGGCACCGCTTATGATCATCGGCTCTGTGCCGCTGTACAATGTTTTCGCCGTGATCGTTCTGACCTTTGAAAGCGGACACACCGGTGCGGACTCCTCCGCCAATATCCGCAAGGCATTTATCAATATTCTGAAGAATCCGATCATCATCGGCATTGTCCTGGGACTCATCGCATCCTTTATCAACCTGCCGCTCCCGGGCATTGTAAGCAAATCCATTAATAATCTTGCCGTCATGACCTCTCCCCTTGCGCTGATCTCGATCGGTGCAAGCTTCGAGGGCAGAAAGGCACTGGCAAAGCTGAAGCCGACCTTTGCGGCCTCCTTTATGAAGCTTTTGGGTTGGGCAGCAATCTTCCTTCCGATCGCAGCATTCTCAGGTTTCCGTGATCAGGAGCTGATCGCACTGCTGATCATGCTCGCCTCCCCATGTACGCCTGCGGCATATATTATGGCAAAAAATATGGATGGTGACGACATACTTGCTTCGAGCATCGTGGTCGCCACCACCCTGTTATCTTCAGTCACCCTGACCTTCTGGATCTTTCTGCTCCGTCTGTTGAGCCTGATCAGTTAATGTCGGGGATTCACCTATAATATTTCTTATGTCCCGATTATTTGAAATATAATTTTGCCTGCCAAGGCACTTGAAAATCCGTGAACTCTGTCTAAAAAATTGTCTTGTCACTGACGGATTTTGAAAAGTCTAATTGCTTTGCTGCTTTGATATTTGATAAACGCATCCTACCGTACGCGCCCCGAGGTGGGATTCAGGTGTTTCGAAAGGCACTTGCACCCGCCGGTACTTACGCCCCAAGTTTCACAAATACATATTTATAATTTAGTGAATGCTTGGGGCGTTATGTACCGTTGCGTGGTGCAGTGGTAGCGGGAGCGTGCCGTCCGAAATAGCTGAGCCCACCTACGGGGCTTGATCGTTCGGATACGTATTTATCAAAGCATTGCAAAGCAAAGACTTTTCGGAAATCCTACTGATCTGCGTCAATTTTTTAGACAGAGTCCACGGATTAATTTGTTTTACGAGGCAAAATTATCATTTACCTTACAGAACATAAGAAATATTATAGGACACGCTCTAATCTTCATCCTGGGAAGACCGAAGCATGGGAGCATTCTTTATTTCATGAGTTTATTTAGTTTGTCTGCCTGTGCGAAGCTGCTCATCTCATAGAGCACCAGCACTTCATCGGCAGGATTTTCTTCCATGTAATTGCTGACCGACCTCTTGAAGTACCGCAGATCGATCATCCGGATCTGCGCATAATCCTTCATCAGAAACGGGACCATGCTGTTTGCGAAGGAGTCCTTGAAGATCACGAGTGTTCGATCGTTATCCGGATTTTTCATCCGGATATCCACTTCGCCGTAATTGCCGCCAAAATAAACAGCATACTTATCTTTTTTGTTCTTTTTTGCCATGTCGTAGACGGCATCGATTTCTTTTCCATCACAGGTAATCTCCGCCTCCGGCAGATTCTCCGGAAGTTCGATCGTGTCAGGCACGGCATCGCTGTCGAGTGCCTTGGAATAAAGGGTGCCATAAAAGGCATCGCTAAATTCTTTAATATCAAAGTTCTTATAGGAGGCTGCCTTTCGTCCGACGGATTCTGTGTATGCCTTATATCCCACATATGCGCCGTACTGCGTCCAGTGATGGTCAGTCCGGTAATACACCTGCGTTTCCCCGGAAGAGTCCTGCACACCGGCTCCCTTCTGCTGCTTCCGGACTTCCTTCATGTCCTTCCGGATATCCACAAGCTTCACATTCTGTAGCGTCTCCTTTGCCGTTTTGTACATGGCATCCGCATCATACAGGGAAGCATGCTCCGGCAGCTTATCCTTCAGGATCTGTCCCGGCGATGGCACAAGAAGCGCTGTCACCTCTGCATCTTTGCTTAAGGACGCCAGACGATTGACAAACCGCAGATTCTGAAAATAATCTGTCCGGGAAATATCCTGATTCATGATTTTTTCAAAATAATAATGATCTTTTCCGAGGTAGACCCCGCCGACATCCTTCATGCCAATTCCCTTTTTAACTGTTGTGGAAAGTGCCGTCAGCCAGTCTCTTCCCGGAAACTGATCATTGAATGCATCCGTCAGCTCCTGCTGAACCTCTCCGGTCATCACATCCTCCGGCACCAGCTTCGGAAACTGTGTCAGATATCGGTTCTCATTATCCGAATATTCTCTGTGTCCCGCTGTGACGGTCACAATTCCGCCAATCGCAAGTGCTGCGACAAAACAAACTACAAATATAATGTCTTTTTTCTTCATGATCGATCCTCATTGTGCCGCTTCTGACACGGCATATTGATAATAAATCCGGCTGTTATTCTCTTCATTCCGGACATATTATCCTGAAATTACTTCTGTTCGTCCCAAGATCACTTGTGTCAGAAACGAAAATATAAAAATGGATTGTAGCTTCCACTGACAAGGAGTGCCACACTGATCAGAAGCAGCACTGCAAGCCCTGCCGCACGAAGCACGTACACCAAACGCTCGCCGCCTGCCGGAAATCTCCGCCCCGTTACGGTGCAAAGCCATGTACACACGCTCCGCACTGCCTTTTTCGGAAGCTGTGTGCTTCCGATCACCAGAATAAGAAGTAGCCAGCCATAGCTTTGCCAGTAATAAGCGGCGATTCCATTACCTGCCGCTACGTTGACACCAAACATGCTCTGCAGATACGAAAACAATACACTCATATCATCGCATGCAAACACCGCCCAGCCAAGCACGATGAAAAACAGTGCATAAATATGCCGGAAAATCTTCGGCCACCTCCCCATTTCCCGCAGTAAAAACAGCTTTTCCACAAGAAGCAGAACGAAGAAATAAAGTCCCCACAGGATAAAATTCCATCCGGCACCATGCCACAAACCGGTCAAAAACCACACCACCAACAGATTAAAGATCTGGCGGATCGTTCCTTTACGGTTGCCTCCCAGCGGAATGTACACATACTCCCGAAACCAGGTTCCAAGCGTCATATGCCACCGCCTCCAGAACTCGGTAATGCTCCGGGACAGATATGGATAATTAAAGTTCTCCGGAAAACGAAAGCCCAGAATATGTCCGAGTCCGATCGCCATATCCGAATAACCGGAGAAATCAAAATATATCTGAAAGGTATAGGCGATCGCACCGAGCCATGCCGCCGACATACTCATGTCGCTCTGCGGCAATACTGATATCTGCGACCACAGATCACCAATCTGATTGGCAAGAAGAACCTTTTTGGCAAGCCCAACAATAAACCGCTGTGCACCGTATGCACGTTCCTCCCAGCTTCCCCTCCGGTTCCGGATCTGCTCTGCCACATCGCTGTAGCGCACGATCGGACCGGCGATGAGCTGCGGGAACAGGCACACATACATGCCAAAATCAATGATATTATGCTGTACCTCGACCTTTCTGCGGTAAACATCAATCGTGTAGGAAAGTGTCTGAAAGGTATAAAAGGAAATACCGATCGGCAGTGCCAGCTTCAGAAGCGGCAGCGGATGACCCGTCAGCGTTCCCACACTCTCCAGCACAAAATCCGTATATTTGAAGAAACAAAGGATTCCTATATTGACAACAACCGACAGCATAAGCACCCATTTGCGGTACTGCGGTTTCTCCCGGCGGTCAAGATATTCCATGACGATTCCGTTGGCGTAATCAAACACCGTGGAAAACAGCATGATCACGATATATCTCGGCTCTCCCCAGGCATAGAAAAACAAACTCGCAATAAATAAAAAGAAATTGCGGAATCTCGCCGGGCAAAGTGCATATACTGTCAGCACCACCGGCAAAAATCCGCAAAGAAACACCATACTGCTAAAAACCATTACTTCTGCCCCTTATATCTACTTAATCTGCGCGATCTTTCCGACGAGATACGCATTACGTGTCATCGAGATATTGTTGATAAAGATCACATCCTGTACGTTATTCTTCGTGGCAAGCTTTGATACGCTTCCCTTCCAGTAACGATAATCAACAACATAAATCTTCTGATAATGATCCGCAAGATACGGAATAAACGCATTACCGTAGGACTCCTTCACAACGACACAGCTTGATCCATCCTTGATCTTCTTATTATGAATCACCGTGTATGGATTATCTCCGGCAAGAAACGCACAATATTTCAGCTGCACGCTGTATTTCTGACCATTGGCGATTACGGAGGTCTTGTAGCTGCCTCCATTCTGATCGTGGTATGTCATCATCATTTTGTCATGATCAACCGGGAAATATGCTTTCACCTTGTCCTTTTTCAGCGTCTTGCTGCGGTTGGTATCCAGATAAAACGATCCCAGAAAGCTCCCGAAATTCTCCTGCTGATACTCGGAAAGCTCATGTGCTGTAAGTCCCTTGGCATCGCAAAATTCACGATACGCATAATAAGCCCCTCTGCTTGTCCAGTGATGATCCGTCCTGAAATAAATATATTCCTGCCGGTGGCTCATCATTGTATCATACAAAGGCACTGTCTTTACCTGATGATTCATCTTTTTATAAATGGAATGAATAGATTTCTTCTGATCGGAAGAATTGACCTTGGAGGTCTTATTATCCGGAAAGGTGATTCCCATACTGGTCGGTACAACCAGATCGTAAACATCTGCCTTTCCCTTCAAACGGGAGGCCACGGTGTTGACAACAGAGGCATAATTTGACGCAGATTTCTCCACATAATTGTACAGCTCATAGGCACTTCCGCCCAGCTTTACAGTGCCTCCAAAGCTCTGCAGCTTCGCATCCGATGTGATCTTTGCATATGACTTCTTTGTTCCGGCACTATTCCCGTTCTTATTCTCCTCGGCTGCCGTCTCTGCAGGCTTACTACTCTCATTGACCGTGATCTCTCTCACACTGTCGGATGTATCACTGCCAGCACGGTTCGTGGAATTTCCGGCACCACATGCTGTGGTGCTGACAATACACGCCACTGTAATCATACAAAGTGCAAAAACTTTTCTCATTTCATTCCTCCGCCGAAACACATAGGTATCCTACTTCTTGCCTTTTAACTGTTCCCGGATCACACTGCCCGCCGTATCCTTGTCAGAGCATACACATGCGACGATGTATTTTCCGCTCTGAAGAATCACTGCATCATCGATCTTCTTGGCTTCCTTAGGCAGATAATCCTGAAATGACTGCTGCATATCCGTCAGATGCTGCTGCACATTCTCAATCTCCGGATCCATCCGGCTCTCGTCGTTCACTGTCATGATCAGCAGTTCATCCGCACTGGTTCCCTCCCCCATGTAAAGCACCACCTTCGTCTTATCCGAAGCGGTGGTGATCATACTCTGCGTTACAGAGTCGTCCATCTTCTCAAGTGTTGTATCAAAAGACACCTTCTCAAGAACGGTTTCGGCAAACGCATCTATGTCTAACGTCTCCGCATCCTTCTTCTGACCACTCTCCACGGCTTTGTCGCTGTGACTGCTGTGATCCTCAATGCCGGTCGGCGAAGAAGCCGTTGTATTTATTTCCATTTTAAATGCCCAGATGGAAACTGCCAATACAAATACGCTGCATACAAACAGCACATATAGCTGTTTCTTATCCTTCTGTTCAACCATGGTAACCCTCATTTCGACCTTTATCATTCGTGCTGAAAACAAAGCACCAATATGATTATATAATCGACATTTCCCATAAGTCAATAGATTTTCTCTTTTTTGCCATGGAAATGTATCCCGCTTCAAAATCCCATCATTTCTGCCCGGTGATCCGCTCCAGTGCCTCCTGTGGAAGCCTTGTATGGCAGGCAATATCCAGGACACTTTCCGTCTCATTGGCAGCATTAAAATACCACATTGCCGCCTCCGCCGGTTCACCCTGTTCCTCATAGTATGTACCCAGTTCACAGCACAGCTCCGCGCAGCCGCCCATCGCGACTCCACGCAATGCATAGGTGAAAAAGTGTGCCACATCCTTCTTAAGCCGGTAAATATGTGTGAGCACGCAGACCGCTTCAAGAATCTCATCGTCTGTTCTGCCGTTCTGCTCAATACTCTCCAGAAAGCTCGCCTCCGCATCCAGAAAATCCTGCTCACTGCCGGCAATAAACAGCTCCATCGCATACATATGATGCAGCTTGGCAGACAGCGTGATTCCCTTGTCATGCAGCCGCTTCAGTGCCGTCAGATCCCTGCCACCATGATTATGCTCCGGCTTATGAATGATTTCGATCTCACTGTCAAAGACCACCGGATCCAGCCGCAGCGTTTCATGGATCGGATCGATCCAGGTAAAGGAACGCAGCCTGCGATACAGCTTTGGACGAAGCTCCCTTTCAAAGTTACCGGTCGTATTGCATTCGCCCATATCATTGCAGTAATACATCTGCACGATCTCAATCTCCGGAAGCAGCGCTTCTTTAAGCTGCCGCAGCTTCTCCCGGTTCGCCTCATCCAGATACTCATCCGCATCTGCCGTATATATGTAATCCATCTGTGCCTTGGACGCCGCAAAATTTCTTGCTGCCGCAAAATCGTCGATCCATGCAAAATCATAAATCTTATCGGTATATTTTGCCGCAATTTCTTTTGTGGTATCCTGCGATCCTGTATCCACGATAATGATCTCATCCATCAGATCCGCCATAGAATCCAGACAGCGTGCCAGCACATTCTGTTCATTTTTCACGATCATACATAAACTGAAGGTTGCCATTTTGTCTCCTCTCCGCTCTTAGCGCCACAGGTCTCCGGTCACACAAACATCATCACAAGCTCCGCAACAAATGCTGCCGCGCAGGCACCGACTGCCACCTGCAAAAGCCCCTTCTTCCGAAATGCCAGCACCAGTGCTGCAGCCGTTCCGACACTGCCGGAGATGATCGATCCGGTCGAGGTAAAGATCGCCGGAAATGTCATGGCTCCAAGCACCGCATACGGCACATAAAACAAAAAGGAACGGATAAACTGATTCTCCATTTTGCCACGGCAGAGGACAAACGGTATCATACGGATCAGATAGGTCACACCGGCTGATATTGCCAGGTAAATAAAAAACTTCATCGTATCCATCGCTTAGCCCTCCTCTTCTTTCACCGGATACAGCCATGCTCCCAGAGCGGAGGCTGCCACAGCACAGATAATGATCACAAAACCGGAGGATACATGACGAAACACCGGAATCCACCGGAAGCAGCAACTCATCGCCACCGCCACAAGAATGACCTTCAGACACGCGGCATCCTCTCTTGCCTGCGGCAGAATGATCGCAAGGAACATACCGTAGATTGCGATTCCAAGTACATCACTGACCATCGCCGGCAAAACTCCGCCAAGCAATGCACCGAACAGCGTTCCCGCCTGCCAGCCGATAAACGGAAGACTGATCAGTCCGTAAAAATACCATTTACCAACCTCGCCCTTACGGCTGGACGCCACACCGAATATCTCATCTGTAATTCCGTAGCTTATCACGAACCGGTGCGGCAACGTCATCGACCTGTCCAACTTCTGGGACAGCGAAAGCGACATCAGCGCATAGCGCAGATTGATGATAAATTCCGTCAGTGCCATTTCCATATAGGCACCACTCGCTGCCATGATATCCAGGCCGGCAAACTGACCGGCCGAGGTCAGATTCGTCACCGAGATCAATAACGCCTGCCACCACGTCATTCCGACAGACACCGCCATCAGTCCAAATGTAAAGCTGACCGGTACATATCCCATAGCAATGGGGATGCCGTCACGCATCCCCCTCTTAAAATCATTCATTATACATTATCCCCGCCCCTTTGCGGGTCCCTTCTCTATATTTGTCCACACAAGGCATATTTCAATACTGCAAAAGCCTCACGTACATACATGTTGGGAACTGTATACCATTTTACACCTGTTCCCATTCCCTGTACATGGGTAAACCCCTTTTTCTTTGCAATACGGGTTGCCCGGAAAATATGAAACTGATTGCTTACGATCACTACCTTTGCCTGTGGATCCGAAATCTTATCCCTGCTGTACTGCAGGTTCTGATCCGTGTTGACCGACTTATCCTCAAGGATCAGCCGCTCCTTTGCAATGCCAAGCTCTGTCAGATATGTATACATTGCCTGCGCCTCGCTGATATCCTCACCCGGTCCTTTCCCGCCGGAAAGCACTGCACGCGTTTTCGGATTGTCATTCAGATAGCGGTACGCCTTCCGGATCCGTTTCTCCAGATTATACGACGGTTTCGCGCCATTCACACGCGCCCCCAGCACGATCACATAATCTGCTCCGGCATCCGGCTTGCTCCCGCCGTAGCCGATCAGTATCCCCTCAACGACTACAAACACAAGAGTGCCCACACCGATTACCGCAAGCAGAGTATGGTGCGCCCACACCGGCAGATGGTGTCCCTGTCTGTCAAGCAGATACCATAGAATATCACCGCCGATCAGGACACCGCCTGCAAGCAGCCAGAACCATGTAAATGTATTGTTCATCCCAACCATTGTGATATACATGATAAAATATCCGATGCATATCACACCCAGAATAAATACTATTGTCATCCAGATCCTATTCCTTTTCATAGCGTTCTCCTAATTACTGTCCGCCGGTCACATCTTCCTGTGTGGTTTCCTGTCCCACATCCTCATAATTATTATCCTGAGACGGCTTCTGCGGCTTGGCTGTCGCTGCGCTGCTGCCATCTCCCTGGCTATTATCATCCGGGGTGGACGGCTCCGTTCCATCGTCCTTCTGTGGCGCATCTGTCACAGCAGGCTCGGTGCTGGTCGTCTCGTTTTCCGTTGATGTTGCACTTGGATCGATCGTCTCCTTCGGCGCCTTTGTCGCCCTTGTGTCATCACCGGTTGTCTGATATTTGTCACCGGTGTTGTCCGAGCTTCCGGTATCATATACGAAGTCCGCATATTCCATACCGCTATGCAATTCTCCCATAAACTCATGCCAGATGTAAAGCGGATATGTGCTTCCGTACAGATTACTTACCGCTCTCGGATTATCGTAGCCAACCCATACCGCGGTCGAATAATACGGTGTATAACCACAGAACCAGCCATCCTTCTTATCACTGGTCGTTCCGGTCTTACCGGCGCATGCCATATTGCTGAGCTGCTTGCCGGCTGCGGTACCGCGCACCAGAACCCCCTTGAGGATATCCGTCATCGCTTCCGCTGCCTCCGGCTTGTAAACCTGCTTCTGCTTTGTGAGCTTATTCATATTGACGATCACATTGCCGTCGTAATCTGTAATCTTCTTGATACAGGTTGGATTGCGGAACTTTCCGTTGTTGGCAAGTGTCGCATAGGCAGATGCCATCTCTACGGTGCTTGCTCCATTGGTCAGTCCACCAAGGGATGCCGCAGGCACATAGTCACTGTCAACGATCTTGGAGAAATTCATCTTCTTGACATAGCTGAGGCCTACCGCCGGTGTCATCTCCTGAAATAAGCGCCATGCGACAACGTTCTTGGACTTCTCAACCGCTGTGCGAAGCGGAATCTTGCCAAGATAACGTCCATCCGCATTTCGCGGACCATCCTTGAAATAGGTGTCATCCACAATACTGTTGGCGGTATAACCACGCTCCAGTGCCGGGGTATATACCGCAATCGGCTTGAAGCAGCTTCCCGGCTGGCGATAGCTCTGGAAACCACGGTTGATCGTATACCCGGTCGTCGATTTCTGCTTACGTCCGCCAACGATCGCCACAACCTTACCGGTCTTATTGTTGATACAGGTTGCCGCTCCCTGCATGGCATAAACACCCTTTGTCTTCTCCGTGAAGGAAGAAAGCTGTTCATTGACCGCCTTCTGCAGCTTCGCCTGTATCTTCTTATTCAGTGTCGTATAAATATTATATCCTGCCGTATGCAGTAACTTGTAGCATTCCTCGTACATGTCCTTATACTCTGCATCATAGCTGCTCCGATCCGCATCTGAAGAAAACTCATACCGGAATTCAAAGCCCTGCTTCTGCATCAATGCCTTGGCAGCACAGCTTACTGCATAGGTCGTCAGATAATTCTGATTCTTGATCTCCTTCGCCGGATTCATCACGATATCCGAATAATACGCATCGCTGTATTCCGCAGAGGAGATAAACTTCTGGGACAACATCTGATCCAGAATACGGTTCTTTCTCTTGATCGTATTGTCAAAATGCTCCAGCGGATCGTAGCTCTGCGGACGGTTCGGGATCGAGCAGACAAATGCCACTTCAGCCAGACTCAGCTCTGACGCCGACTTACTAAAGTAGCCGCGGCTCGCTGCCTCAATTCCGTAATAGCCATTTGCGAAAAATACATTGTTGATATAAAATTCCAGAATCTGATCCTTGGAGTACTTCTTCTCCATCTCCGTGGCAACGAAGATCTCCTTGACCTTACGGGAATATGACTTATCCGTGTACGGCAGATAGTCCGTAAAAATATTACGGGCCAGCTGCTGGGTAATCGTACTTGCACCACGCGTCGCATCCTGTCCCCTGAGCTTGTTCATAAACAGGGTGATACCTGCGCTGACCAGTGCCTTCGGATCGTAACCGGCATGCTTATAGAAATCACGATCCTCCGTTACGACAAATGCATCCTTTACATACTGCGGAATCTTGTCGAAGGTCAGGTAGTAGGAATCATGATCACCTTTGAGTTTTGCCAGAACCTTGCCACTGGAATCATAAATAAAACTTGCCTCGGAGGATTTAAAGGTATCCTCAGAAGAGGCAGCGATCATCTTCTTCGCCTCTGCCTGCCACTTGAGCAGTGTGTTGCCGTATTTGAAATAAAACAGTGCCACCACCGCCAGAATTGCTAACAGGATCAACAAAAAAAGTATCTTAAAAAACAAGCGAAGCTTTGGATGCTTCTTCTTGCGCTTTGTCTTTCCGGTCTTTCCTGACGATGCCGCCGCTGCCGGTCTCTTTCCGACGGAACCGGATGCGCTTCTTCCGGAACCCGTGCCATAAGAAGCAGAACCTCTGCCTGTACCATAGGAAGCGGTGCCGTGTCCCGTTCCGCGGGAAGCTGCACGCCCTGTACCATATGAAGTTTTGCTTCTCCCTGCAGAGCCGTTTGCTGCTCTGCCTCTTTCTGAATAATTCATACTTTTATCACGCCTTTCTAATGTGGTTATCATAGCATATTTTTTTCTAAAATGCATCATTATCAGGTGGTTTTCATAAATTCATAAGATTCTCGTAAATGGTATTTCGACATCTTTTCGATTCCCGTGTATATTTTTCGGCAATCCGGCAAAAATCTTCATGTCGACAAATAAAAAGCGAAAGGATTTTATTATGTATCGTATATCAGACAAGAACAAAAACACAAAGAAAGTGCGCTGGGTCCTTCTGGAACAGCTTCCAACCATATTATCACCAAAAATGCTGATTTTAGTTTTCCTGTATGCCATGGCGTTTACCCTTCTTCTGCTGGGACTGCGCATTCTGCATTTTGAAACTTCACTGTCCGGGACTATGACCACACTTACATCAACCGCCGACCACGCAAACACCTCGGTTCTATACCGACAGGAATCTGCAGAAACGATCCAGCAGGGTATTGCCTCCCGGGTCATCCGCCTTCACGTCATCGCAAACAGCGACACAGCCGAGGATCAGGCACTCAAGCTGAAGGTACGTGATTCCATTATCAAAAACCTGCAGAGCAGTCTGTCCGAAACAGCCTCCGTCCGGGATGCCCGCCGCCAGATCATCGCCCGGATCCCGAAGATCCAACAGAAAGCACAGGAAACAGTCGCCGGAGCGGGCTATGGCTACCCGGTCAAAGTCACTCTCGGCAATCAATATTTTCCGGTGAAGGATTATGGCGATCTGCGTTTTCCTGCCGGCAATTATGAAGCACTCTGTGTCCGGATCGGCTCCGCAGCCGGTCACAACTGGTGGTGCGTCCTGTTCCCAAGCCTGTGCTTTGTCGATGAGACCCACGCCGTTGTCCCTGACGACTCCAAGGAAAAGCTTCAGGATTCTCTTTCACAGGAGGAATACGAGTCTCTTGAAATACATTCTGCCGCCTGCGACTGGATCACTGACAAGCTTCGCTGATTGTTCGACGGAATCACAGAATACATTTTAGGGGATGTTTTCTCTCTATGATCAGCTTGCAACAGCTCCATCACCGGATCGAACATCCCCTTCCGGACTGCACTGGACATTCCATGTATCTTCCCGTACAATAGGGGTAACCCAAATACAGAAACGAGGATTGTCATGAAAGAAAATGTACTGATCTCCATTACCGGCCGCCATCTGACCGACGAGGATGAAAATACCATCGAGACAAAGCAGCCCGGCAAATATGCTTATTTCCGGGGCAAGCATATTATACGCTATGAGGAATATCCTGAGCTTGAGGACGATGTACCTCCGATCGCGGTGCCATGTATGCTTAAGCTCGATGCCAATAATGTGGTTCTGACCAAAAAAGGGGACACACCGATGAAAATGCATTTTTCACCGGGCATCTCCCACAACACCCTTTATCAGACACCGATCGGTGCCCTGCCTCTGAGCATTGACACGACCCATCTGGAAATGATCGAAAACGATAACGAGATCCGCGTGGAGCTGAGCTACTCCTTGAACATGAACGGCAGCCCGGTCAGCGAATGCACGATGTCCATTCTGGTACAATAATACCGGAGATCTTGCAATTTGAAGCACAAAAGGGCAAAACCAACGTTTTGCCCTTAATTAGCATTATATTACGAACATTTTCCTATACCGGGATCAGCCTCTTACTTCTTATCCGTCTTCTCAGCGGCAGCCTTTGCCTTCGCCTGCATGCCGGTCAGCTTATCCTGCATCCGCGAGCGGAAAGAACGCTTTCCTGTCGGTGTCTCAAGATTGGTACGCAATCCCTTGACCTCAAGGATATAGATACCGCTTACCTTTGCCTTTACAGACTTCTTCACCGGAATCTGCTCAAAAATCTTCTCATCACACATTAATGACATAATCTGATTTCCGATCTTTGCCTTTACGATCGGCACCTTCTGACCACGGAAACGCTTTGGCGTCTGGTCGATCACAAGCTGTGGAAGCCCCGAATCCTTTAATTTCATTTTCTTCTTGTCAATAACAAGAAATGATGCATTCTGTGCTGCTGCCTGAAGCTGCTTCTGTGACTCCTCCTGGCGGTTCTGCAGTTTCTTACCATAGATGCTGAGTGCAACAAGACCTGCAACAAGTGCAATAATAACAATAATCGTAACAACTACCCATGCCTTTACTGCAAATAACGGCATGAACATCATCCATTCGTTCATAATTCTTCAACCAAACCTTTCTTCAAACTGTTCTTAAGAATACCACATTTTCGTCCCGTTGAAAATACCCATCTACAACTCTGCCGCATTTTTCTTGACCTTTTCGCCGATAATTTCACGAACCTTCTCTGCAACATGCTTCTTCTCAGTCTTCTCCAGATCATCCATATAGATCGGTTTGCAATACTCAACAATAACGTGTGTGCTGTGAATCCACGGGAAATGATTTTCAAATGCTTCATCGGTATTGTTCAGCGCCACCGGAACGATCGGACGATGCGACTTTTCCGCCAGCTTAAAGCTTGCCTGATGAAACTCCAGAAGCTCATCGCCGTGATTTCTCGTTCCCTCCGGAGCAATAAATACAGAATGTCCGGATTTCAAAAGCTCAATTCCTTCCAGTATCGTCTGAAGCCCCTTTTTGAGATCATTGCGATCCAGGAAAAGACATTTCATTGCCTTCATCCAGCGGGTGATCAGCGGAACATGCGCAAGATCATCCTTGGACACAAACGCCATTGGCATTGGTCCGGTTGTATAACCTACCAGAATATCGAAATAACTCCGGTGATTGAAGACATACATTGCCGACTCACCCTGCAGCACATTTTCTTTTCCCTTGACCGTCACCTTCACACCGGCAATAAACAAAATATCCTTAAATGCCCTGCGGATCAGGGTCTGCGCATACCGTGGCTTCATATCCGGATTGATCTTGCCGATGATCCAGCCAACGAACCATGCCGGTATACTAAAAATATAATACAATATCAGGTAAATTACGATTATGATTGTTCTCATTGTGTTCTCCCATTCTTATGATGATGCTTATTCCTGCCTTATAAGCTGCCTCATTACTCTGTCTGAGGCACCGTATTCTCCTCGGTCGTCTCCTGACCGCCCTGTCCCGGATCCGGGACAGCCGGCGCCACAGTACTCTCTGCCGGATCTGTCGTCGGCGTCTGTACGGACGGTTTCTTTGTCGGCTTGGCAACGGGTTTCTTCGTTGCTTTCGGTTTCTCCTCCGGCTTTTTCGTTGCCTTTGGTTTCTTGGTTGCCTTTGGCTTCTTCGTTGCCTCCGGCTTCTTTGTCGCAGTCGGAGCTGCGGACGGAGTAATAACAGGCTTTACTCTGCCCACCTTTCGGTTCGGCTTCGGCGTCGGAGCCGCTGTCATTACCGGCTCATTCTTGTCATCATCAGGCACATCTCGTATCTTGCCCTCCGGCTCCTTGATCTGCTGATCCACAGTGGTTGTTTTATAATATTCCTCCAGCGTCAGATCCTTCTTGTAAAGATATGTCGCCAGCTTCCTGCCGACATAACGGATATGCCATGGTTCATAGGAATATCCGGTGATCTTCGTCTTATCCTTAGGATATCGAATGATAAATCCGTAATTATGGCAGTTTTTCGCAAGCCATTTGCCATCAGAGGTATCTCCAAAGCTTTCCTCCAGCGCGCAATCCACCGCCTCGCTGGACACATCAATAGTCAGTCCTGTCTGATGCTCACTGCTGCCCGGCTTTGCGGACACAAGATCGGTCGCTGACTTACCGCGGCTGCTCACATTCCGGTTGTAAATCTCCTTCTGTCTCGCATAGGAACGATACCCGGACACAGCCTTTAAGATCACGCCATCCCGCTCGGCTGCCGCAAACAGCTTCTCCAGCGCACCCGCTGTCACCTTGCGCACATAGCTCTTCTCAAAGGTACCATAAAAACTAAACCGTACGTTTGGCACCACAAGATCTGCCGGAATATAATCCGCACTCATGCGATACTCGCGGTTTACCAGAACAGTGATGCTGTCCTCTTTCGTGTCCACCTTGATCAGCGGACTCTTTTTCTTGGTCTTCTTCACACCGGAGTCCTCATCTTTCTCATCGTCTCCGGTATAATATTCATATCCGGTGTCAGAGGTGTCTGCCGCACTCTCAGACCCCGCCTTTATATTCCCCAGCTGATGCGATAATAAGCCCGCAAAAACAGCCACTAAAACAATCAACACAACAACTGCGCGTTTCATTTGTATTATCCCCCATTTTCTTTCGCACAAAAAACTACATAAAAACTCTGTTTTGCAAATTATTATCCCATATCCTGTTTTCATTTTCAAGGGATTCTGCCGGATATAGAACGAAAAATACTTAATTTTTTATGAAGACGCTTCCTCTGAAATATTTGAGTTTTCAGGAATTTCCTGCTATACTGACTATAATTGTTTATCATGAATTCGAAGCGCCGGGGAGCTTGTTCACTTGCGCATGGCTTTGCCAAATACAACGCGGCATTGCCGGAAAGGGGAGTGTTTTTGATGACAAACGATACGATTACCATAAAGGCACCTGCCAAGATCAATCTGTCGCTCGATGTGACCGGGCGACGTGAGAACGGCTATCACGACCTTCGCATGCTGATGCAGACGATCGACCTGTACGATGAGCTGACGATCAAGAAGACTGCCGAGCCCGGCATTTATTTTTCCATGAACCGGGAGCTGCCGGATCATATCCCTCCGGAGAAGAATCTTGTCTGGAAAGCAGCGAAGCTTCTGCAGGAGCGCTGTCATATCACGGATGGTATTGATATTTATCTGAAAAAAAATATTCCTGCCGCAGCCGGTCTTGCCGGGGGCAGCTCAGACTGTGCCGCTGCACTGATCGGCATCAACGAGCTGTGTGGTCTCGGTCTGACGCTCGGACAGCTCTGTGACCTCGGTGTAACGCTTGGTGCGGATGTTCCGTTTTGTCTCCAGAAAGGAACAATGCTCTCCGAGGGCATCGGCGAGATCCTGACCAGACTTCCGGATCTTTCCCCTCTGTGGGTGCTTCTGATCAAGCCGGACATTTCTGTGAGTACCGGCTACGTCTACACGCATCTGAAGCTGGACGAGATTACGTCCCATCCGGACACGGAGCACCTGATCGACTGCATCCGCCGTCACGACGATGCCACACTGGCAAGAGGACTTTCCAATGTACTTGAGACAGTCACGATCCCGGAATATCCGATTCTTGCAGAATTGAAACGTTTCCTTTCCGACAACGGTGCGATTGGTTCTCTGATGAGCGGCAGCGGTCCTACCACATACGGACTTTATCAGGATGAGATCCTCGCCCGCATGGCATTAAAGAAGGCAAAGGAGCAGTATCCGGACTACGATGTTCTCCTGTGCCGCACACGTTTACCGGAATAAAAAGGAGCAGTTTTCTATACACGATGAACAAGACCGGGACACCGCATATGATCCGCAATGTCCCGGTCTTTTCTATGTAACTTCTGTCCGGCAGCTGCCGCTTTCTTCTCAGCAGCAGTGCCACATTATTCTAAAATTACTCATTCAGATACTTGGAATAATCCTCTGCTGTTGTGACACCGTTTTTCCAGTCTTCCATTTTCTTTTTGGCTGCGTCCACGGTATCCTGACAAATCTTCGGAAGATCCTCGCCCCACGCCTTTGTTGCCTGCTTATAACCATTCTCAAGAGACTCCATCATAAGATCTGCCTTGCTGGTATCTCCACCGGAAAGAGCGATTGCCATGCTGACCAGACGGTCTGATGTCTGCTCAACGCCCCAGTAACCGTCCTCTGCGATGGATGCCTTCGCATCGTCAATCGTCTGCTGGTCAACCTTTCCTGCAATCTCACGGAAGGTTGCTGCCAGATTGGTTCCTGTTGCCAGATTAAACTTCTCTGCCTGCTTTCCTAAAAGCTTCTGTACCAGACTGTTCATGCTGTCCAGACGTGTCTGCTGATCTGCTTTCAGCTTTGCGATCACGTTGTCTCTATTATAAATCTGATTGGCGCTGTCCTTCTTGGTATCCTGACTCTTCTCAAATACTGCAGCGTCCTCCTTGACCTGCTTATCAGTTGTCTCTGCCGCCTTTGCCGCCGTGCTCTCTGTCTCTGCAGCAGTCACTGCGCTGTATGCGCCAACTCCATTGATTGATGATATACTCATGTTCCCGAACCTCCTTTTCCTTTGCGAACATAATTTACTGCATCTTCTGTTATTATTCTTATCGGCTGATTGCGTCCGAAACTTTACAGTCCTCGGAAAATTATTTAAACAGGCACCTTTGGTCCAAAACGTCATATCATGAGTGATAAGAATGTTCCGGTTCAAGGAGGCTCTTATGTCTATCCAAAAAATGATCGCACGCAAAACGCAGTGCAACTACCGGCTTAACCGTAAAGTCCTCCATATGAAGCACTGCGTTGATGAGGTTAATTCTGTTCTGGATGCGCTCTGTGCTCATGGACACAAACCGAAGCCGATGCCACCACCAAAGCCTTCCAGGCCAAAGCCGTGTCCGCCACCATGCTTCCCGTGCTGTCCATTCTGCCCGCCGCCAAAGCCGCCCTGTCCGAATGGCTGTGTCTCTCCAAAACCTCCAGCACCACCCTGTCCGAGATCTGAACCGGAGCCAAAATCGGGGCCAAGACCTCCTATGCCTTCACACCCGTGCGGCTGTGTCCCTCCAAAGCCGGAACCAAAGCCTCCTGCACCACCCCGTCCGAGACTTGAACCGGATCCAAGCCCTCGCCCTTGCGAATCTCACAGAACGGAGCCCGGACCACACCTTCGACATTCCAGATCACGCAGCCCCGGCTTTTTCTTTCCGCCGTTTCGCTTTTAATGAACTGTAAACTACGCCACCTTGCGGAAGCGATAATTCGCACCGACCTTTTTCAAGCAGATCAGACAGGTCGGAAAGATAAAAATACACGCTGACACCCACGCTGTCTGATCGCCGAAACAGATTGCCGTATAACCGTAGAGCGGAACAAAGATCAGGCTGACCACGATCCTTGCCACCATCTCTGTCACGCCGGAAAATACTGCTCTGCCGGAATAGCCAAGTCCCTGTGTCGTCATGCGGCTCACATTCAGGATACCGAGACTCCAGAAGAAAAAGCCCTGACAGAACAGATACATTGCGGCAGCATCCAACACTTTATTTTCCCTGCTGCTGATAAAAATCCGGCACAGATCCCGTCCGAAGAAGATCAACAGAATTCCGGCACACAGACCATAACCCACAGCAACTGCCATTCCCTGAAAAAGTCCCTTGACGATACGTTTCTTTTTGCCTGCACCCAGATTCTGGCTGCAAAAAACGGACACGCCCGTGGCGATCGCATCAAACGGACACATGAAAAACTGCTTCAACCGCAGTGCCGCCGTAAATGCAGAGACATACACAACGCTGTCGAGACTGTTATTGGCATACTGCATCACCATGCTTCCGATCGCCGTGATCGAATACTGCAGTCCCATCGGTACGCCCATGGTGCACATGATCCGCACTCCGCGGCTCTGCACATGACAATCCTTTCCGGAAATCCGAAGCACCGGCACCTTTGTCCAGATATAAATGCAGCACAAAATGCCGCTGACCGCCTGCGCCGTGATCGTTGCAGCCGCCGCACCGGCACAACCCCATTGAAATACCAGAATGCAGACAAGATCCAATATAATATTTAACACGGTTGAGATCGCCAGAAATATAAATGGTGTTCTGCTGTCTCCCACCGATCGCAGGATGCTGGACATCAGATTATACAACAATGAAAACGGTATGCCGAGAAACAATATGATCAGATAATTATAGGCTCCCTGATAAATCTCATCCGGCGTTGACAAAAGATGCAGGATCTGCGGACAAAGCAGCGCACAGACTGCCGTCAGGATCACCGCAAATACACCGGTCAGGAACATGGAGTGAAAAATATGACTTCTCATCTGTGCCATATCTCCCGCACCGAAGCTTTTGGCAATCGGCACGCCAAAGCCACACGCCAGACCAATGCAAAAGCCGAGTACCAAAAACTGGACACTGCTTGATGCACCTACACTCGCCAGAGCATTCGCTCCCAATGCTCTCCCGACAATCGCCGCATCAATAATATTATAGGTCTGCTGCAAAACATTTCCGATCAAAAGCGGAACTGCGAATCCCATTATCAAAGGCAGTGGTCTGCCCTCTGTCATTTTCTTTGCCATAACTCATCACTCCAAATACTAATAAAAGCAAACAAAAGCTGACAGAAGCTTCATTCCTGAAACCTCTGCCAGCATATTTACATGACATAGATGCCACAATATTTCGGTTAAATTATTTAAGTGTAACCTTAGCACCCTCAGCCTCGAGCTTCTCTTTGATCTCGTTAGCCTCGTCCTTAGAAGCAGCCTCTTTAAGAACCTTAGGAGCGCCATCAACAACTTCCTTAGCTTCCTTCAGTCCAAGACCTGTTACTTCACGAACAACCTTGATAACCTTAACCTTGTTTGCACCAACTTCTGTAAGCTCAACATCGAACTCATCCTTCTCTGCTGCGCCTGCTGCATCTCCGCCTGCTGCTGCTACAACAACGCCTGCTGCTGCAGATACACCAAACTCTTCCTCACATGCCTTAACTAAATCGTTCAGCTCTAACACTGTCATGCCCTTAATAGCATCAATAAATTCCTGTGTAGTCATTTCTATAACCTCCGTATTATTTTCTTTTCGTTTTGTTTCAATAAAATGTTAATTATGCCTCTGCTGCACTATCGCCCTGCTCTGCGATCTGATTAAGCACACGAGCAAGATTGGTGATAGGTGACTGCAAAGAACCAAGCAGCTTGGAAATAAGCTCGTCTCTTGAAGGAATGCTTGCCAGTGCCTTAACACCGTCAACATCATAGAATGTACCCTCAACAACGGCACCCTTGAATTCCAAAGCCTCAGCCTCTTTCGCAACGTTATTTAAAACGCGGATAGGAGCTGTTGCATCTTCCTTAGAAATTGCAATAGCAGATGGTCCGTCTAAAAGATCATCGAGCTGTGCGAAATCAGTACCCTCGAACGCACGCTTCATCAGTGTGTTCTTGTATACCTTGTACTCACAACCTGCCTCTCTCAATCCCTTACGAAGTTTTGTGTCCTGTTCTACAGTCAGTCCACGATAATCAACAAGCACTACTGTAGTAGCGCCATCGATCTTCGCCTTGATTTCATCAACGATTGGCTGTTTTAATTCAACCTTTGCCATAAGATATCTCCTTTCCTGGGCAGTCCCATAATTTTTCCTGCCTTGGGAAGTTCTTATTAAAAAACCTCCCTGCGTAAACACAGAGAGGTGAAATCATCAAAATAATTACATCCTTCCTCGGTAGGCGGTTTCCTTACGCTGAGCTATCAGCACCTACTGTCTACGGCAGTATGACTTGTTTTCACAAATCGAATGACATATTACCACATTCATTCACAATTGTCAACCTTTTATCCTCATTTTTCTTCTCATTTTTCTTGTCCGTTTATGTCTTAATTTTTTTCACACATAAATTTCCCATTCATATCTTAATTCTTCCACTTTTCCATGGTCATGAATACTTCCACAGGTTTTTGATCTGCGGCACAACCCGTTCCAGATCCCACGTTCTCCGACTGTTCTTCCTGCTGTTCGGGTCGTTGATGATCACCTCGCCATCCTGCGTCACACCGGCAAGCACCAGAAAATGTCCTGCTGTTGTAAAGTCCCCCGGACGCATGGCACAAATGATCACATGCCCGTCCTCCAGCGTCCGCCGGATCGTTTCCGCATCACAGGACATCTCTGTACCGTTTAAGCCCATCTTTGCCGCACCTTCCGTCATCAGCGACCATGCCGAGCCCTGACCATCCACATAATAACCATTCCTTTGCGCCATTTTCGCCACCCTCCACGGATTCCATTTTGTCTCTCCACGACTTTCCGCAACCATCGCAAGACACGTAGGACCACATCCGGTCAGCGCCATAAAATCATTACCGTACTGCCGGTAACCCCATCGCTCATCCCACTGAACAAGCAACGGCACGCTGCTTCCCTGATTTCCCTTCAGATCCTCGTCGGTCAGCTTAATCTTCTGCTTTTTGCCGGCATTTTCAGGATAATCCTTCACAAACTGTCTTGTCTCCCTGTTCTTTTTGGCAAGCTCCACCAGTTGATCCGGATAAGTTCCGTCTTCGTTTTTCAGAAACTGATCCTGTCCCAGAGAAATCCGCTCCGAAACCGCCTCCATTCCGTTCTTCAAAATATTTCCGGCACCGCCGTTCCACGTCAGCAGACGGAGCCCCCCGATCACCAGAAGCACCGTCAGCACAAGTCTTCGTTTCTTTCTTCTTTTCCATTTCCGCATCCTTTGTCCCCCATTTCTGTTTCTGTGTGATTACCATTATAGGATCTCCTGTCCGAAAATGCCTTTGCTTTTCCTCAAGAAAACCTAATGTTTCTCTGAATATTCCTGCGGCGTAATTTTACATTAAAGAAGCAATGTGATAAGATAGGGGCTGAAAACACAATACGAGAAAGGATAATCCTCATGAACGAAACAGAAAATATATCCGAAGAAACAACGGTCGATAAAAAAGAAAAGAAATTTTCTATTGTAGATACCCTGCAATTTCTGTTCCTGCTTGCTGTGATCGCACTGATCATATTTATCCGCCAGATGCCGCTTTTCACGGTAGACGGAAACAGCATGAACAACACCTACACGAACGGTGATCTGCTGGTCGGCGACAAGAAAGCAGAGATTGCCGAGGGAGACATCCTGATCATATACAGCGATGTTCTCAGGGAACGCATCGTTAAGCGCTGCATCGGTCTTCCTGGCGATCAGGTCGATATTAAGGACAACGTTGTGTATGTCAACGGCAAGGCTCTGACAGAGAACTATATCGCCGAGCCGATGAATACCTCCGATATGTCCATCCGGTTATCCGATAACGAATATTTTGTGATGGGTGACAATCGGAACAATTCCACCGACAGCCGTGAGATCGGACCGATCCGGAAGGACAAGATTGAGGCAAAGGTAACGCACAATCTAACAAAGCAGTATCACATCACACCCGTTCATCTCAAATGGTTTAAGCGCATCGTGATCATCGGCGCCGCCTGCTACATTATCTATACGATCCTTGGAAGCTTTCTGCTGCCGCTCTTTTCCGGAAAACGCGACACAGACGAGCCGGTGCATTCCGATCACGATCAGACAGAGAAATAATTCTGCAGCTGCTTTAATATGTTTCACAGACGAATATTTAAACGGCAAAAAGGGTGTCCCCAAAACGGGACACCCTCTGCTTTTTTCTATACTATATATATTTCAAAAAATAAATTCACAACGCAAGGAAGCTTGTTCACTTGCGCATGGCGGAGTTTCGAAGAAACTCCTAATATAAGTCCTAAAGGACTCATTATATCTTTATTTACTCTTCTTCTCTGTGATCGCTTCCATGCCACCCATATAAGGTCTTAATGCCTCCGGAATCTTAACACTGCCGTCTGCCTGCAGATTGTTCTCGAGGAATGCGATCAGCATACGAGGTGGTGCAACAACTGTGTTATTCAGTGTATGTGCAAAATACTTATTGCCGTCTTCGCCCTTCACACGGATCTTTAAACGGCGTGCCTGTGCATCACCCAGATTAGAGCAGCTTCCAACCTCAAAGTACTTCTTCTGACGCGGAGACCATGCCTCAACATCAATAGACTTCACCTTCAGGTCTGCCAGATCTCCGGAGCAGCACTCCAATGTACGAACCGGGATATCCAGTGAACGGAACAGATCAACCGTGTTCTGCCACAGCTTATCAAACCACTCCTTGCTCTCCTCCGGCTTGCAGACAACGATCATTTCCTGCTTCTCGAACTGATGGATACGGTAAACACCTCGCTCCTCGATACCATGTGCACCCTTCTCCTTACGGAAGCACGGAGAATAGCTTGTCAGTGTGCGAGGCAGCGACTGTTCCTCCAGAATCGTATCAATAAACTTACCGATCATAGAATGCTCGCTGGTACCGATCAGGTAGAGATCCTCACCCTCGATCTTATACATCATCGCATCCATCTCTGCAAAGCTCATAACTCCTGTCACGACGTTGCTTCGGATCATATACGGCGGAATGCAGTAAGTAAATCCACGATTGATCATAAAATCTCTTGCATAAGCAAGAACTGCAGAATGAAGTCTTGCAATATCGCCCATCAGATAATAAAATCCGTTACCGGCAACCTTTCCTGCAGCGTCAAGATCAATACCGTCAAAACGCTCCATGATCTCTGTATGATAAGGCACCTCAAAGTCAGGTACAACCGGATCACCATACTTCTGAATCTCCACATTCTCGCTGTCATCCTTACCGATCGGTACGCTTGGGTCAATAATATTCGGAATGACCATCATGATCTTCTGAATCTTCTCTGCAAGCTCCGGTTCCTTTGCCTGCAGCTCTTCCAGACGAGGGGCGATCTCTGCAACCTCAGCCTTTCTCTGCTCAGCCTCCTCCTTCTTGCCCTGTGCCATCAGACCACCGATCTCTTTGGAGATCTTCTTGCGGCGTGCGCGAAGCTCATCAGCCTCCTGCTGTGTCTTTCTCGCCTCTGCATCGAGTGCGATCACCTCATCCACAAGTGGAAGCTTGTCCTCCTGAAACTTATTTTTGATGTTCTGTTTTACGATGTCAGGATTTTCTCTGACAAATTTCAAGTCTAACATTTCTTTTCTCCTTTATGATTTATTCGCTCAAAAAGCATTTTTCAAATACAACGTTCTTCATGGCGCCATAATAAATCACGCCCTCAAACACATCGCATCCTATCTTTTTCGCATACTCCTCCTGGAGCCTGGTATGAATACCCCCACAGGTGACGGTAAGACCCATCTCCTTCGCCATCTCCACCGTCTTCTGAAATACCACAGTATCCTTTTCATTGATCATATGCTCGCTGAAATACTCTCCATGGAACTTAATACCGGTCACCGGCAGACGACGCATTGAATTAACTGCTGTATGATCGGCACCAAACCGGCTGATGATCACCCGGTACCCCAGATTCGTCAGGTTACGGATCGCCACCTCAAATGCTGTGGTCGCATCGGCGAAGAATCGCTCCGGAATCTCAAAAATGAAATCCTCCGGTTCCAGATTATTCCGCTCCACAACAATATTATGAATGCGCTCAACCGCATGCCGGGTCGACAGCTGGCTTGCCGTCATCTCCAGCGAAACAGGAATGACCGTATTGCCCTTTGCCTTCCAGGCACCAATGTTATCTGCAACCTCCTGCAGCAGATAGAAACTAAACTCCTCTAACTGCGTGCCGCGCTCCATCAGATGCATGATCTGCGTATACTCAAAATACTGACCATCCTTCATAAGGATCCTCGGTATCGCCTTGCACCCAATTACATGATCCTTATCCCCTCTGATACGCGGAAGATAGCTGATCTCGACCGTCCGTTCGTCCATCGCACGTCGGATCTCTCCCGCCATCTCGTCCTCGCGGGACAACTGCTGCTCCATATCCTCGGTATAGATCGCATAATGATTGCCGCGAAGTCCCTTAATGCTTCTTCTGGCAAGATCTGCTTTCTCCAACATTCCTAAAAGTTCGTGATCCTCCTGCTGGATCAGATAAACTCCAACCGTCGATCCGAAGTCAATGTTGTCCTCCTCCGCCTCAACCTCCTGCTGATGACGGACAACTGCGGACATTGCGCGAACCAGTTCCTTGTGACTTCCGTACTGAAAGAGAACGACGAAATAGTCTCCGTCTACTCTCGCACACATTCCATCCTTTGTCAAATGATTTAACAAAACATCCGAAAATGCTTTCAAAATCCGATTACTTACATAAAAGCCATAATGATGGCTGAAGCTCTGAAATTCATTGATATCCGCACAGATCAATGCATAGTGTGAATCCTCTCTCCGGTTCGACAGGATCTTCTCAGCCTTACGCAGGAACGATGCATACGGCAAAAGACCGGTGATCGTATCCTCTGTCTTCGCTCTTGCTGACGCCGCAAGCTTCTTCAGTTTGCCTGCAACCTGTGTAATCTCCAGATCTGCCGGCTTTGACTCCTGTGGCTTCAATGCCGTCTGTTCTCCGTCGGAAAGAAGCCTCGTCAAGCCATAGACAACAGCTCCCTTTCCCGGTCTCTTTTCCGTATAGGTACTGATCTGCATTCTGTGATAAGCACCGTGACTATTGATCACCCGGAAGACATCCTGATATCTGCCCTCCTGCTCAATCCAGAAATTGCGCATCTCCATAAACTTTGACACGTCATCCGGATGAATGATCGTCCCAAGCTTCTCGTCTGAAAACTGCCCCTCCAGAATAGACTCCGGCGAATACGACTCACCCAGATCGCCATCCCGGCGCAGCACCTGATTCTCGAGATCGTAGGTCCAGATTGTCTCCTTCAGCATGCTGGTAACCACATTCGAGCGGTGATTGTTGTCCGCAAGCTCTGCCTCCGCCTGCTTTCTGGCGGTAATATCCACGATTACGCACAGATAAACCGGCTTTCCATCGTCATCATCAATCCGCGTACCATTAATGTAAGACCAGCGGACCTCGCCACTTTTCGCCATGATCCGGTACTCCACCGCCAAAGGTCCCCGGTTCTCGATTGCCTGCCTGATAAGGCTCGTCACCATATCCAGATCCTCCGGATAAACAAGCTTCGAGGTATCATTATGAAACTGCATGCTGTACTCCGATCGGCTGTATCCCGCCAATCGGAAGAAACCATCATTCGCATAAAGGATCTTAAAATCATTCAGGCGAACCTTGATCACACCACCCGGAATACTGTTTGCGATAAGATCCAGCTCTCTTTTGGCATTGTAGACATCCTGCAGATGCCGCTTAGAACCCGAAATATCCAGACATGAGCAATAATACACCATACTCCCCGGCTCCGCTTCTCTCTTCGCCGTAAAAGAAATCCAGATGATCGATTCATCCTTGCGCTTCGCCCGAAACTCCAGATGAATACTACCGCCCATGCTGACCTGACGCGCCATCAGTGCTTTCATACGCTGCTTCTCCTCCGGGAGCGCCGGTCCCATGACCTTATTATCAAAGCATTCCTCAAACTCCTCCGAGGTATACTGAAACATTCTGTAAAATCCATCATTGGCATATATGATCTGAGGCTCCGCCTGCATCTTCGTGATCATCATGCCGCACTCCGACATGCCTGCCAGTCTGGCAAATTGTTCCTTGTGCATCTCAAAGCCGCTCTCTGCTATCTTATCTGAAATCGTTTCCATACCACGCACCCCCTTTGTATCCTGTAAATCTCCTTATCTTACAGCTTCGCCGGACCGTCTCCGATCTGTACTACATAGAAATCGGCGGCATATCCGATTGCTGCCTTATAGGCTGTGCCAACCTTCTCAATAAATGTATCAACGGCATCATCCTTTACAATACTTACGGTGCATCCCCCAAAGCCTGCTCCTGTCATACGGGAACCGATCACACCTTCAACCTTCCAGGCTTCCTCCACCAGTGTATCAAGTTCAATACCGGTCACCTCATAATCATCTCTCAGAGAAACATGAGACGCATTCATCAGCTTACCGAACAGCTCAATATCATTTGCCTTCAATGCCTGTACTGCCTTGATCGTGCGCTGGTTCTCATATACCGCATGCTTTGCTCTCTTCTGGCGGGTTGCATCCTTGATCGCATCCCTCACCTCTTCAAACTGCTCCTCGCTCAGGTCACCAAGGCTGTCCACCTTCACCTTCTGCCGGATCTCCTCCAGAGCCTCCTCGCACTCTGCACGGCGCTCATTATACTTGGAATCTCCAAGGCCACGCTTCTTATTACTGCAGGAAATCACGATCTTTGCACCCTCCAGCTTGATCGGTGCATATTCAAATGAAAGATCTGCCGTATCCAGAAAGATTGCATGATCCTTCTTGCCCATAGCGATTGCAAACTGATCCATAATTCCACAGTTGACACCGTTGAAATTATTCTCCGAAAACTGTCCCAGAAGTGCCAGATCCTGATTGGAAATACCAAGATCAAACAGATCATTCAGAATATAACCCGTCAGCACCTCCACCGATGCAGAAGACGAAAGTCCCGAACCATTCGGGATATTACCAAACAGCATCAGATCAATACCACACGGGATCTCATAGCCCTTCTCACGCAACGCCCACATCACGCCCTTCGGATAGTTCGTCCATCCGGCATTCTTGCGCGACGTAAGATCATCAAGGCTTGACTCGATCACGTTCAGATGCTCAAAATTCATAGAATAAAAGCGAAGCTTATTGTCATTCCTCTTGCGAACGGCTCCATATGTACCGATCGTCAAGGCGCATGGAAATACATGTCCGCCGTTATAATCGGTATGCTCACCGATCAGATTCACACGTCCCGGTGCAAAATAAACACCAATCTCTCCCTCCGCTCCAAAAATCTCCTGAAATCTCTTATAAATCTTTTCCTTCATGGTCTGTCCCTCCGTCGTGTTCTATGAAAGGCTCGAAAATATCGCCCCTCCATCTGATGCTCCGGATCGATCCATTGATATCATTGCCGTGCATCATTATATAAAGTATATTATATACTATTCACGTTTGGAAAACAAGAAGGAGGATGGGATCGGGAGGGTGGATGCCTTTTGCCCCCAATATCATATTATATCTCTTTATTTTCCCTAAGATACTTCAGGAACGCCGTACAACCCTCCAGCACGTCATCGTAGGTCGCATCAAAATTGCCGGTGTACCACGGATCCGCAATGTCCCGATGACTGCCTGCAAACTCCAGCAGCTTGTACACCTTGCCGTCCGGGTCGCCCTTCAGCATGCGATGGAGATTTTTCATATTCCATTCGTCCATGCCGATAATATAGTCTGCCTCCTGATAATCCTGCCAGGTGATCTGCGTGGCGCGGTGCGGCAGCACCGGAATGCCGACCTCCCGCAGCTTGCGGACAGTACCGTGGTGTGGCGGGTTGCCGATCTCCTCCGTGCTTGTGGCACGGGAGTCGATGTGGAACTGATCGGTGAGGTGCTGTTCGTTGACAAGGTGCTGGAAAACGAACTGCGCCATGGTGGAACGGCAGATGTTGCCGTGGCAAACAAATAATATTTTTATCATGCCTTAAAAACTCCTTGAAAATACTGATTTTCCTTGATTTTACGCCACTTTCTACGATTTTCTGTGATAGATTGTTTTCTTCGTTTTCGTCGCATATCGTGGCATAAATTCGTATATCTTGTCATCCAAATTTAGTAAAAATCTTAGTAAAACAGCTTAATTTTCTCATTTTACTAAAGACTTTTTCCACTTAGGTTATCTTTTAGTTGTATCAATTTTCTTAATATTTTAAGCCATCTTAGCATATTTGCCAAGTTCTTCCTTGGCATCCTCTGCTCCCAGATGCGTATATGTATTCAATGTAACTCCTATATCAGAATGCCCCATTAAATATTGAAGTGTCTTGGGATTCATTCCTCTTTTTTCCATGTTGCTGCAATAGGTATGTCTGCAAACATGAGGTGTGATCTTTGGTAATTGTTCCTTATAGATTCGATTATGTTTTGCCAATGCCCACTCAAAATGTTTTTCCCAATGTAAGGCAACTTCCGGCATATCTTTCTTATCCAAAAACAAAAATCCCTTATATTCATCAATCACAGGTTCCTTCTTGGTTTTTTTCCGATTTTCAACAATACGCTTAAAACATTCATACACTTCTTCGGTCATAGGAATGATTCTGGTTCCACTTGATGTTTTTGTATCCTCAATAATATACTTCATTCCTCTGGTTCTTTGAAGCTGATGATTTACGCTTATTTGTTTTTCTTCAAAATCAATAAGAGAAAGACAAAATGAATTGAAAATATATCTGAGCGATGATGAACAGTACATCCTAGAACAGAAATGGAAAGCCTCCAATACGAAAAGCAAATCCACCTTTATCCGGCATCTGATTTTGTACGGATATGTCTATGATGTAAACTATGAGCACCTACAGGAATACAACACAATCCTCTCTCGCATCGGGAACAATTTAAACCAGATTGCCAAGCGTATGAACGCCACAGGCAACATCTATGAAGCCGATGTAAAAGAAGTAAAGGAGCTGATGAAACAGGTATGGCAATCACAAAAATCCATGCTATCCAAGCAACCGTCAATAAAGCAGTAGATTACATCTGCAACCCTGCAAAGACAGATGAAAGTATTCTTATTTCTTCCTTTGGATGCAGTCCGGAAACTGCTGCTTTTGATTTCAAGTTTGCCCTGTCAAAAACCAATCAGGCAGACCCAAACAAAGCCTTCCATCTGATACAGGCATTTATGCACGGAGAAGTATCTTATAAGGAAGCTCATCAAATCGGTATAAAGCTTGCCGATAAACTTCTGGAAGGAAAATACTCTTACATTGTGGCTACCCACATTGACAAAGGACACGTTCACAACCACATCATTTTCTGTGCTGCAGACAACATCAATCATGAGAAATACCATGACTGTAAAAAGACCTACTATCACATCCAGCATCTGAATGATGAGCTGTGTTCCGAGCACCAATTATCCGTCCTGCCACCCACTGACCAGCGTGGAAAAACATACAAGGAATGGATTTCCAGTAAAAACAATTCCTCATGGAAAATCAGGCTCAAAAATGACATTGACGAAGCTATCCAAATCGCTAATACCTACGAGGAATTTCTTGATCTTATCCGTGCCAAAGGATATGAGATAAAAGGCGAAACCTTTGATGAAAAATCTTTAAAATATATCTCTTTCCGACCACTTGACCGTGAGCATTTTATCCGTGGCAGAGCCAACTCTTTAGGTGCGGAATACACCAAAGAACGGATTAAGGAACGGATTGAAGCAAAGGCATTGATACAGCCTAAAAAGCGTATTCCATTTCCTACAAGAAAGAAGCAGCTTTTGCTCCTTTTTCTGTTCCTCCATCTAAGCTGATATGGACATCCTCATCGGAGGAAGCCATGATTTTAAGCTACCAAGAATCAATCTGCATATTGATGGAGGATATACTTTCAGTATCGTATGTTTCCGAAAAGCTGACCTTCTCCTTTTGTCTGCATCCGCATAAACAGGATACTGCCAGCAGGCTCATACACAATAGTATTTTCATTTTCATAAGCAACTCCCGCTACATCAAATCTTTGGTTTCCGCATTGTATACTGATAGGACTGCAAATACCAAAGATATCAAAGTCAGGATTACCGGGAAAACCAGATTATTCTTCATCGTAAAATCACCTATATTCGCCTGTGTCAAAAAGATCAGCAGGAAAGACGAAATAATCGTTGCTTTTGATGACTTCATAGCAAGACCAATGAACAGAGCAATAAAGCTCATGCTTACGATTACCACTGACTTTAGGATAAGCTGCACATAAAATGACAGGCTTGCCATGTTAAAATCAAGCGGGAACGCAGATGTCATAAAATGGGAGCCTGCCAGAACGCATCCATAGATCAGCACTTTTGTCAGAATCAATGCGATAAAGTTAAAAATCCATACTGCCAGCATCTGCGAAACTAGTATCTTCTGCCGCTTGATCGGATAGGAAAACATCAGATTCATCGTTTTGTTTTTATATGCCGTGACAATAAAGGATGCCAGCATCACGCTGGTAAAAATCAGAAAGGACATACTGGTAAACAGTTCGATGGAGGATGAAATCATTTCATTCCCCGGTGCCGCATCCGGCACCCCCGTATCCGGATCATTAGCAATTCCGAAATAAGCCAGTGCAAAAATGAAAAGGCAAAGGAGTCCTGCAAGAATCACCGCATTACGGACATATTTTCCGATATTGTTCTTTTTCCATTCGAGTTTGATTAACTTTAACATTGCTACTACACCTCCGCCGTCATTTTCAGGAAATAATCTTCCAGAGTCTCTGCTTTTTTACCAATGGCAACAATCTCTACATCATTCAGTGCCAGAACCTTTGACAATTCCTGTGAGGATACATGATGGTCATAAATCCGGATTTTTCCATCCTCCACAATTTTAAAATTGTCAAGGCCCATCTTATCAGCCAGCACATAGGAAGCCTTCTTTGTATTGATCACACTTAATTCAATATAGGCAAGGCTCATTTCTGATATTTCTTTCATGGTAACTTCTTTCATAAGCACGCCATGATTGATGACGCCAATCGTATCCGCAATGCTCTCAATCTCAGAAAGAATATGGCTGGATACAACAATCGTGATACCGTATTCCGTACAAAGCATTTTCAGTAAATCCCGGATCTGCTTCATACCCACTGGATCAAGTCCATTTGTCGGCTCATCCAGAATGAGCAATTCCGGCTTACTAAGTATGGCACGGGCAATCCCTAACCGCTGTTTCATACCTAATGAGTAGCTACGTACCGGTTTTTTCCCTGCATCTGCCAGATTTAACATCTCCAGAGCGTTCTCTATTCTTCCGGAATGGTAATATCCCATGTACTCGCAGTGGAGAGCAAGGTTTTCTTTTCCGCTTAAATGATCGTAAAAGGTTGGGAACTCGATGATACTTCCCATCCGCTTCAGCACCTCATAAGAAGTCGGCGTAAGTTTTTGTCCAAACAGTTCAATACTGCCGTCTGTCGGTTTCCATAGGTTCGTCAGCATCTTCATCACTGTGGTTTTGCCGGCACCGTTGGGACCCAGAAAACCATAAATCTCGCCCTTCTTGACGTGCATAGACACATTGGTTACAAGATTTTTGCCGCCAATGGCTTTTGTAAGCCTGTCTGTCTGTAAAATATATAGCATATTGTCTGCCTCCTTTCCTTAGAAACGCCCATCTTCATGGGCATCAAGGTATACCCGGAGGGTGTTTCTGCTAACCATTCTAGCAGCTAAGGTTTTCAAAACTCTTGACTAATTCTTACAAATTTCTTTCTTGGAAATTTAATAGGCGAATTTCCGCAGTTTTAACGTAAAAGTAGTTTTTACATTAGGCTCGCTGTCAAGGGTAATCTCCCCGCCAAGCTGGTGTGCGAGATTCTGTGCGATGGTCAGCCCCAGGTCGTTCCCCTGTATCTCCCTGTTTCTGGAATCTTCCATGGTAAACAACCGCTCAAATACATTCTGTGCAAATGCCTTGTCAATCCCTTTTCCCTTATCCACTATCTCTATATAGACGTATTTTTTATCTGACCGTAGGAATATTCCCATATACTTTCCATCGGTTCCATACCGTACAACATTGGAAATGAGATTAAACAAAATCCGCTGCAGTGCATCCTTGTTTCCCTGGACAAAGACCGCTTCTTCGGGAATATCAACTTCTACTTCAAATTCCTTCTGTGTCAACAGCTCATAAAAATCCAGCACATTCTCTCGGCAAACCTCACAGACATCAATCTTTGAAATCTCAATATCCGTATCCCCGGCCTCCAGCTTCGCCAGCGTGAAAAACTGGTTAATCAACTCCATGACTCGCTGCGCTTTCAGCTCCGCTTTCAAAAGCATTTCATTTCCTTCTGAACCGTTCAGCCGCATAATCTCCAAATATCCTAATATGACTGTCATAGGCGTTTTTATATCATGGGAGATATTGGACAGCATTTTCTTTGAGGCAATCTCGGAACACCGGAAATCCACCTTGACCTTTCTCTGGTTCTCCAACAGACGGTTGATCTGTGCCGCTAAATCCATAAGAACCTTATTGTCCGTAAAAACCATGACATTCTCATCACTGTCCGTATCCTGAATTTCCTCCAGCTTCTGACCGATTTTCTTTAACTTGCTCTGTGTTCCTGTCCTGAAAGCAAACTGCTGATACAAAACAATACAGATCAGCACTACAATACAAACAGACAGAAAAAAGATAATCGTTGCATCACTCATGATAAATCTCCTAACTTATACCCGATGCCCCAAACAGTAATGACATATTTCGGAGTTCTTGGATTATCCTCAATCTTGTTTCTTAACCTGCTGATGTGGACATTAACCGCATTTTCATCTCCCAGATATGCGTCATTCCAGATCAGAGAATACATCTGCTCTTTGGTATATACCTTCTTTGGGTTCTGGAGTAGCAGTTTCAGTATTTCATACTCTTTTGCTGTCAGATCAACTCTTACATTCTTTTTTGTTACGGTATAATCTGTCAGGTTCATAATCAAATCTCCAATCACCAGCATTTCATTCTCCGGTTCTGCAGGTTTCGAATATTGGGTGCTTCTTCGGATATTTGCCTTAATACGGGCTAACACTTCTGTCACTGAGAATGGCTTCGTAATATAATCATCTGCCCCAAATCCCAATCCGAGAGTCTTATCCGCATCCGTATCCTTTGCAGACACAATAATAATCGGAACCGTGCTGCTCTGCCGAATATGCTGCATAACTTCCATACCGCTGATTTTGGGAATCATCAAATCCAGCAAAACAAGGCTGTAAGAGTCACTGTCAAATTTCTCGCACGCTTCTTCTCCATCCGCAGCACAAATCACCTCATAGTTTTCAGCCTTCAAATAGTCTTTCAGCATCTGGCTTATTTCAATATCATCTTCCACTAATAATAATTTCACGGTTGCACCTCCATCGTTGTATCGTCTTTCCTCCGTTTATCTGCGGGTTTCTCTGCATCCTCTGGTAGTAGCCATAAAGTCGATACCTTTACCGCACCTTTGATTCTGCCCGATGAGCAATAATAATTTACCATCCGGGCCGTGATACCCCATTTTTCACTCGCTTCCCTAAGTGTCATATATCCATCCATGACTGGCCTCCTGATTTTGTACTGCCCTCTATTATATTTCTTATGCTCGAAATATACAAGTCGCATAGTACCATAGATCAGCAAGACTTCTAATTTCCTGTATAGCCATTCAATATATTATCCATGTTTCTACAGAATAAATCTTCAAATCATAATTGGTTCCCACAAAAAAAGCAGAACATAGCCACCGCCATGCTCTGCCTTACACTTAATTTTTACTCTGCCGCTACAAACTCCATTTCCGCAAATTCCTGATCTGTCAAATCATTCAGCCTTACAATCACCCTCAATGACAATTCAATCATCTCATCATCTTCCAGATGTTCCATTGTATCACTGATACCCTTTATGACCTTTTCCCTGCTCCCCAAATCAGGAGCTGCATCTCCTTCCGTAAAGATACTGATTAAATTGACTTCTTCTACTGTAAATTTATTATTCATCGCTTATATCTCCCTCTGATTTTTCTTTGTATTTTCCTGCACTTCATGTTCCTGTCCAGAACCAGCTACCTGTGCTCTTTTCTCAGCCAATCGAGCTTTTAAGGAAACTTTTACCGCAGGTTGTTCCTGATCCTTTTTATTTGCTTCCCTCTGTGCTTTCTCTGCACCATTATTCAGCACATTGTCAATCATGTTATAATTTTGTTCTTCCATTTCTTCAATCTTGGCAAGTGGCTTGTATTCAGCCAATTTTTCCAGCAATACTTTTGCCCTTTGCATTTCGTCCGGCAAAGCTCCCTCGGAAATAACCTCGTTCAACCAGTCTGCAATAGGCTCCGTATTCCCTTGAACTATCATCTCGGAAATCTCTGACACGCTTTCCGTCATATTTGGGTTGTTGTTGCGGTAGGAATAAATATCATAATCATGGCTGAAACGGTCAATTTTCACAGCAAGCTGTTCTGCAGGTGTCAAATCCGGCATACGTTTCTCCCATACCTTTGCTTCCATATCTTCAGACATGACACCATCTATCTCCATTTCCGGTAACTTTGCTACAAGCTCTGCAATGACTTCCATAGCCTTCGGTTCACTGGTTATACTTGGGATATGTTCTAATATCTCCAAATCAATTCGGTTGCCTGATAACAGGTCAACTTCATCATGAGCTACTTCATGCACCATTGTCTTTAATGTCTGGCTCTCACTCATATTCTCCTGCACCGCAATCCGTTTTTCCTCTGTATAGAAATATCCTTTGGAATCACCGGGAATATCCTCAAAGCCAATAGGAACCGGTGCAACATTCATAAGTGCCTGCACAAAGTCCTCATATCCCTCCACTGTTGATAAAAGCTCCTGTGTTTCCAGTTCCGGGATCGGCTTTCCGTCTGTCTGTGATACATCAAATACAGACACAGCACGAAACGCAGGAATCGTGACCTCTACCTGCTCCTTTTGGGGCATACCGTTTTTATCAAACATCATCTCTCCGGTCACAGGGTCTAATTTATCCCGTTCCTCTTTGATTTTATAAGGAGCCGGAGCCAGAATACGGATTGCCTTTTCTCCTTTATTAACATGTCTCTCAAAATTCTTCTGCCATACCTGATAGCCTGCGACCAGCGTGGCTTCTGGCTTCTGCATGGTGATAAGTAACGTGTTGTTAAAACTGTAATTATGAAACTTTGACATGGTAGAAAGATATGTCTTGTACTTTTCGCTCTCAAAAAGCTCCTTTAATCCTTCCTCCAGCTTGTCTGTAATTTCCTGTACTTTTTGTTTTTCTGTTCTTTCGTCTGCCATAATAAACCTCCATATTTTCATTTTTGCACGACAAAAGGCAGCCCGCTATGGACTGCCTTCCGCCAATAAATCTATTTACTTTTTCGTTGCTATATTACTGCTTTAATTCGTTTTAATTTCTGCAATTTACTCCTATCTCCTTTCTCCCTTACTGGTGTAAATAAATGTAAAAACACGAAAAATATCATCGGTTTCAAACATAAAGCCGATTGATTCTCATGTTACTGAAACCAAATCGGCTTTTCTACGTTACCTATATTCCAAAAAACTTATTATTTGTACTTAATTCCAAAACTTTTGCTTTTTCAACATATTTTTGCTCTACTTTATCAATACGTTCTCTTAAAATAGGAATTATATATTGACCATCAATTCCTTCACATATCTCAAAAATAGTCTTGATCTGATTAATATGAGTATTCTCCATCTTATCATGAATTACAAATTGAGGAACTTTTATACCCATATGAATACTGTATTGCATATATGCTAAATCAAAAGCCACAATAACGGCTTTCTTTTTTCCTGTCCCTACCTTTCCTCCAAGCGACGCAATACTAACTGGAAATTTTTTCTCGTCTTTCCAATTTTCATTATATGCTAACAAATATTTCTCACCATATAATTTGTCACAATAGTCAGAAAAAAATTGATTGAATTTTTTAATTTTTTCATCTATACCGTCATTTTCCATCTGATTTTGAATAACCAATAACTCTTTATTCAAATCTTGTCTAACCGCTTCTTGCTCCTCTAATAACTGAATAGACTGCTTTATCTCTCCTTTCTTTAATGACAAATCCTCAATTTTACGATTAAGCATATTTAATTCATCTAATAAACCTTCATCCAATGCCTCAATTGTTATCTTTTCTTTTTGTTCCAAAATATTTGCCAATTGAGAAGAATACTGTTCCAATAATTCTTTTTTCACATTCAATTGTTTCTGTATAAAATCAATTCGGTTTTGAATCATAGAATTGTGAAAACTAATCATATCCTCAAAGTTCTTCTGCAATTTAGGAATATAGCTCTTAGCTTCTTGGTATATTGCCTGAAGTATTTGAATGTTAATTTCCGATTTTTCCTTTGACAAACTCACTATACTATTTTCTATATTTGCAATTTCAAACTCTACCAATTCCATCTTTTCTTGCAAATCATTAATCCGCAAAGTTAGCTTTCTCTTTGAATCTAATTCTTCTCTATATTCATCCATATATGACAATTTATTTCTCTTGTCATATAAATCTTTTAAATCCGAATTAATAATTTCAAGAGACTGTTTCAAAACACTTAATGATGAAATACTTTTGCTCTTTTCCAACGTTTGAATTGTTTTTTGGCACTCCAAGAGTCTTTCTGTAATTTCTCCTTTTTTACTTAGTAATTCATCACTATATATTTGAAATAAAAAACAATATATTGTGTCATATACATCGCTACCTGTCATTATAGGTAAAAACTTAATCATTCGTTCTTCTGCAGTATTTTCCACCCTTACAAACTTAGGTATTAACTGTCTAAATGTTGGTCTTGGCTCTTTCAAATCAAAGATTATCTTCTTCAATTGATCCCAAAAATCCTGTTCGGAATAAGGTTCGTCAAAAATATATTTTTTCCCTCTCGGGAACAGATCTCTCTTTATTGAACATTCCCTTTTATTCTCATCTATCAGAATCAACTCTGCCTGAACTTTAAATTCATCTAAGAAGTCCTTAACCACCACATTTTCACTTCTAGTGTCCGAATCATAATATAATTCACGAACAGACCTTGCACCCAAACATAAATCTATTATTTTTATTGCAGTAGATTTTCCTACACTATTTCCACTTTCTCGCAAACTCTCCGGGGTATCATCTATAATCAAGTTCAACCCCTTTTCATTAAACTGAATCTCACGTATAACTTCTTCAGAAGGTTTCGTTTTGCGTACTATTAATTTTTTTATTTTCATAATACACCTTTCCTCCCTCAACTCTAACGAGTTCTAATAAATACAACCAATCTAACGCATAATAAATAAAATCAACATGAACTCTTTTCTTTAAATGTTGTTGGGATTCCTCCAACAATTTCTCAATGGATATAACTTTTACTTGCTCTAAAATTTTTAACAATACACCACCCAAATAATACAATGAAAAATCAGGCTGTCTTTGACTATTTAAAATCATATAGGTCTCTCCAATATCTTACATTCCATAAAACAAAAACAAGTAAAACACTCTATTCCTAATTCTATGTCCTCAATATACATAGTATCAAATTCTTTCGCACCCATAACTGCATCGCGAATTTTTATTTTTACCATATCAATAATTCTATCTGAATTTTTCCTTACTATCTCAATATCACTTTTACCCATTTGTATATTTTCCGCAATTATTTCTCCTTTTGCTTGTAAATACCAAAGATGAACACATTTTAAAATTCTAGCCTTACCGGAAATATTTGAATCATCATAAGCGTTCAAATGGTTCTCACAAATCGAATAATACGCAGAAAAATCCTTGATAATTTCTTTATATTTAACTACGCAATTATATTCTATTTTTTCATCAGGTCTGTATTCTTGAAGATTATCTGTATTGTCACTAAAATAATCTTGAACACACATCTCACCTAGCGTTTTAACTACAGTAGCTATCAAAGAAGGAATTTTAACAACTTTTTGTATTGATACATTAATATTCCCACTATTATGTCCTACAATTACTCCCTGATTTTCTCCACTATTTTCAGTTTTGAATTCATTCCTTGTCATCTATGTATTTCCCCTGAATTAATTCCACTCATAATGCCAGAATTGTTTCCACTATTTTCAACCTTTACATTACCTTTATTCTTTATGTTTCGACTATGTTCTTCTTTTATTTGCTTTAAAATATCCTTGGCTTCATTTTTAGCTCTAACAGCAATCACAGTCGATATAACAGTTGCAACAGTTCCTATTGCAGTCAATATTAACGTCCAATCCATAGTAATCCTCCTCAATTATAATCTATTCTATTATAACACTTGCTCTGAAAATAGTCCACAACTACCAAAGGTTTGTCTATATTTTCTCGTCAGCAATATTATATTCTCTAATCCAGGAGCAGCCGTCTGGCTGCTCCTGGATTACTCATAAGGTTTCTTCTTTTCCCTTTGCCTTTAATGGCATAGGCTTTTCTGTATCTCCTCCAGCAACCTTTGCTTTCATCACTTCCAGCTTCGCCTTCAGGGACACTCTTTCTGCAGGTGCATCTGCATACTGTCTGATGCCCTTATCCAATCCTGTACCCACTGTTTTCTCTGCAAGCGGAATACTCTTCGCCTGACGGTCTGCAACCTCTTTTTCGCTCTTTGGAGCTTCAGGCTCATCATCCATATCAATCCCATCATTGCCCTTTTCATCCATATTAAGCAGGGCATTTAATGCCGACAGACTCTCTAACTTCTCCGCAAGCTCCGCTTCCTGTGCAAAAGGCTTGGTTACTTCCACCTTTGCGGTTTCAAGCTGATGCTCCACCGTTTCAAGTTTTGTCCGTGCTTCCATAAGCTGCTTTGGCATGGACTCCAGTGCATGGTTGATACGGGAGATATTACCGAGTGGGTCTGAACCGACTTCCAGATTGTGTGAAAGCTGTCCTTTTAGATTCATCACGAATTTGTGTTTAAATGCATCAAAGGATACTGCCATCTTAAAACCTGCATATTCGCCAATGACCGCAGGGGCATTGACTGTTTTTATTTCCTTGCACATCTCCACAAGGGCTGTTCCGGCTTCTTTTTTATCCGTAAAGAGCTTATCCCCCACTTTCATGGAAAACTGCTCTTTATCCACCGGAAGATTTACTTTCGCAGTCTGAATGTCAGCCTGCATCCCGCTGATACGTTCCTTCAAAATCGTAATCTGCCGAGGATAATGCTTTGCAATGTTATCCTCCAAACGGTATTTCTGACTGGTATGGTTTGCTTTCATAAGTTTCAATTTTGAAACCTGAATATCAAGGTCCATCTTCTCCTTAATGTAGGGATTTCCTGTTGCAAAAGCCTTGACCTCTGCATAAGTAAGTGCCGCTTCATCCACATCCTCACAGGAACGTACCGGAGATTTACTTGTCATGATCTGACCGATGAATTTCTGCTTGTTCTCAATGAGCTGCCACGAATAACTGTCAAAGGTTCCTTCTGTAACATATCGAAAAATCTTAACCTTTGGATTAAGATTGCCCTGTCGCAAAATACGCCCCTCCTGCTGTTTGATATCAGTCGGTCATTTTTTGCGGACAGTTCAATACATGCCTGTCTGTTTCGCTCCC
>ERZ791734.238-NODE-238-length-95047-cov-16.836765_pt1 | contig 95047 bp, 85 predicted proteins | sample MGYA00509953_ERZ791734 | MGnify/ENA primary metagenome ERZ791734 (study PRJEB30046, sample SAMN00792038) | human gut metagenome | study: EMG produced TPA metagenomics assembly of the A metagenome-wide association study of gut microbiota in type 2...
CTGACATTTTCCGGGAAGGAATAAAAAGCCTTTATCGGGAAAAGACAGAGCCGGATAGAATTACGGACTGGGACAATCGAATACAGGAACTTGCTCTACTATTCGCAACTTAAATGGAGCGTATTCGCAAGCGTTAGCGTGCGTATTTGTGAACGACCTTAGGGGAGTGAGCGTATAACCGGAGGGAGGAGCGTAAGCGACGGCGAAAGACAAGTGCCGTATCCGGCACAAGATAGATAAAGCAGATTTAGAGGAGGATTTATATGGCGAGAAACGGAGTTCAATTTAATATGTGGCTTTCACAAGAAGAGAAAGCTAAAATTCAAGAAAAAGCAAATAAGGCAGGCATCAGTATGTCGGAGTATATCAGGAGGTGTGCTCTTAGCAGGAAGATACCGCAGTATGGAGATGTGGCAGTATTAAAGGAGATTTCGGCTGAGCTTGGTAAGATTGGTTCCAATCTAAATCAGATAGCACATCATCTGAATGCTGGCGGTAGTGTTTATTCGGTATATTATGATTTGCAGGAAGTGATAAAGGATTGGAATGATATGCGTTTTCGGATGCTGAAACAGGTAGAAGATGTCTGCTGTGGTAAGTATCATCACAGGAGGAGTGCATAATGGCGATTATCAAGCATATACCGGTAAAGAACAGATATTATTCTGCGGCGGTGGAGTATCTCGCCTGCAAATTTGATGAGCATACGATGAAGCCTTTGGTGGATGCCAAGGGACGAATGATAATGCGTGATAATTTCTTAATCGAGGGTATCAATTGCGAGGTTGATACCTTTGGTGCAGAATGTATTGAGGTCAATCGGTATTATGGCAAAAATAATGCCACAAAGGATGTAAAAGCTCATCATTATATCATTAGTTTTGCACCGGAAGACAACATTACTGTGCAAGAGGCAATGGATTTTGGAAAACAATATGTGGAGAAGTTTCTGCTGGGTCATCAGGCAATTCTGGCGGTGCATCCCGACGGTCATAACGGCACCGGGAATATTCATGTTCACATTGTAATTAATTCCGTCAGAAAGTATGAGGGCAAAAAAGAACGTTGGCAGGATAAGCCATGCGAATACAGGAAGGGATGCAAACATAAAAGCACCGGCAAGTTTATGCACGCAGCAAAGCGTTGGGTACTGCGGGAGTGTATGCTAAAAGGTTACAATCAGGTAGATTTGCTGGCTCGCTCTGATGGTAACAATTATTGGGTAGAGAAGCGTGGAAAGGAAGCAGAACCTGATTTTAAGACAGATAAAGATATGATTCGGGAAAGGTTGGATGCGTTGATACAACATGCAGAATCTTTGGACCATATGATATACTATCTGGAACATGTGGAAGATTGGCAGATTCGTGAGACCAATAAAACCATATCCTTTCGGATGCCACATATGAAGAAGCCCATTCGTGGTAAGTCCTTGGGTGAAAATTATGATAGGTTTGCTTTGGAAAAGCGGATTGCAGAAGCTATTGCTTTTGAGGAAAAAAGAACTTAGGGCAGAGCAGGAAGCAATGCGTAAGGAAACGCTTGAGGCTGCAGAGGAGCAAGTGTTTGTGGAGATGCCGGTGGGAGAGTTTGCTGCAGATGTGCTTGAAGAAACTTTTACGATGGGAGAGCCTGCAGAGGAGATGGTTGAAACGATTTTGGAAGGCGAGTATTCTGTAACAGAAAAAAGCAAGTCGATTCATAGGGATGCAATGTCACAGGAACTTAACTATATGGAATTGTTGGCAGAATTACAATCACAATTCGTTTGCTTGCAATACGAATTTCAATATAATCTGGATAAAATTTCGAATCTTGATTACGAGCATCGTTACAAAAATCCGGATTATGCTACTTATCAAGCCAATATGGCACGCATTTTGGATAAGTCGTCTTATATCAATCAATGGACGGCGGAATTATCCAAGTGCAGTTTGTTTCAAAAAAATTTGAAGAAGATGTATAAGGAGCAGATTGAAACAGTTTCTGCCGAAGTGAAACGCATCGAAGAAGAGAATAAGCGGATACTTAGTAAAGCTGGATGTTATTCGGAAAGTGGGCTTTTGGTAAAACAACAAAGCTACAATTTGAACTGGAGTCTGTGTAATACCTTGGCTGAGCGTAATTGTAGCATCAAAAAAGAATGCGAAGGGATTATTCTTGAGTATGCACAGTTGTTTAGAGGAGTAGAAGGTGTCTTAAACAGTGAAGGATTCGGCAATAATAAATTGGTAGATGATATGGCTGGGAAAAAGGCGAAAATTGTTTTGAAAGAGATGTATGGAAACGATTTTTCGGAATATGGATTTCAGGATGCTTGTATTAAGGCAGAGACGCAATTACAAAATGCGGACAAAGACAGAAGTTATGAAAGAGGTGTTCGAATCCGATAAGATTGAGCGAGGTTTGCCCCATATTGTGGTTCAAGCCTCTATTTTCTTAGAGAAGATTACAATTTGCAACAGAAAATGCTGGTAAGATGTAGGAGTTGATGATGAAGAATTCTGTTCGGTGTCGATTTGCGTTGAAAATAAAAACGCAAAACATGTAAATATATATTGAAAAAAAGATTGGAATTGGATATAATGAGAAAGTAAAAACGAAAACTGCGTAATTAAGGATGGAGGTTGTTATGAAACTTTTGAAAATAGTAATAAATGGATTGCCACACTTTAAGAATGAATTAGATATAGATTTTGTGGCACTACAAAGGGTGGATGATTATGATAAGGAACGACTTTGTAATGTTTTTTCAAATATATATGTAAATAAGGCAATTTCGTTTGTGGGTATTAATGCATCTGGAAAGACAACAATATTAAAAGCAATTTTATTTGTAATGAAAATGCTCAATAATGAATCTTTAAACAACATTCAATCTAAATCGATTCTTGATGATTTGGATGATAACCAGCAAGTGGTTATTACAACTTATTTCTATGATGGGAATGACGTAAATAAACTGGAAACATCTATAGTTAAAGAAATAAGTGATGTAGATGGAAGTGAAAAGCTAATTATAAAGGATGAAAAATTGTGGTCAAAAGATGGGGCAAAGATAAAAACGAAGAAAAGTTTGTTTGACTTTGCAGAAGTTGACTTGAGAGAAAAGAGAGATAAAAACGAACAGTATTTAATGGATGATGTTAGTATTATTGTGGCGGAAAATAAAAAGAAAAATATGAATCTCTTTATCAGCGATATGTTAGAATGGACAGATCACAATATTTTGAATGTTCTTGGGAGATTCCCTAAAGAATTATTAACTTTTTTGGATCCTAGTATTGAGTATCTTGAATGTAGTTTTAAAGAAAAAAAAGTAGATATTCGATTGAAATTTTATGGAAAAGAGGAAATTATAATTAACAGTCCTAGGATATTGGAAAATTATTTGTCCTCTGGAACGATAAAGGGACTAGGAGTATTTATGAGTGCAACATTTTCATTTATTGAAGGCGGATACTTGATTATTGATGAAATAGAAAATCATTTTAATCGAGAAATTGTGGCAACATTGATACGTTTCTTCTTGGATGAAAAGGTTAATAAAAATGGTGCAACGATTTTGTTTTCAACTCATTACTCGGAATTATTAGACGAATTTGATAGAAATGACAGTATCTATATCGTTAGAAATAAAGAGGGAATAGGTGTAGAGAACTTGTCGAATATTCTGAAAAGGAATGATATTAAAAAGAGCGAAGTTTATGATAGTGGCTATCTTGGAGGAACTGTACCGGCGTATGAGGCATATATGGCCCTGAAAAAAGTGTTGAGCAGTGTTAAGTAAGGAGGCCTTAATATGGGAAAATATATAGCATGCATATGTGAAGGTGGTGCGGAAAGAGCAATATTAGATTTGTTGCTGGATAGTCATAAATTAATATTTAAACGCGAAGAATTGATAGAGGAAGAAGTTTTAAGATGCAGAAGTGGTAAAGAATTTGAAAAAAGATACTTGAGAAAAGCCTTTAATGATAAAATCACAATCTATCGAATTTTAGATTCGCGTAGTGAAAAATTCAATTTAAGTAAAGCATATGAACCTAAGGTAGATATAAAGAATGTAATAACTGCACCTGAAATTGAAAAGCTAATTATCTGCAATGAAGGAAAAATAAAAGATTACGAACGAGAATCAAGAAAAAATCCTAAGTTGAAACCAAGTACTTATTGCAAAGTATTTTTAAAATATCCGGATGTTAAGAGTTATGATTTTATAATAAATTATTTCTCTGACATGGAAGTGCTGATAAATGCATTGCATGAATATCGTCGCGTTTCAAAAGTACGAGCGGACGAGATGACGATATGGGATTTGTTAAAATCTAAAAAGTAATATAATAAAAATACCCTTGAGGAAATCAAAACCGATATCCTCAAGGGTATTTTTATGCATTTTTTTCTTCCAGCAAATCCACTTTCTGCCCATCCATCTCTATCAGATTTCTCCGTTGCTCCTTGCAAGTCAACAAATCAGGATGCTCTTCATCTAGAAATTTATGGAGTATGCTTTCGGCCTGTGCATAGTACATAAGAGCTACTTTTGCGTTACGCATAGAGGCGTGGACAGCGGCGAGGTTTTGAAGCAGGTATCCTTTGGTAAGGGTATCGGATTCATATACCTTATCTGTAATACCGATGCAGCTTGTAAGGATTCTGGCAGCCGTAGGGAAATTGCCTTGATAATATAAAAGTTTGGCATAAGTGGTCAGTGTGTAAATACCGTTCCAAGAATTCTGCATTTGTGTTTATACAAGTATATTGACAGATTTTTCAATATAATCCCAAGCCTGCTCCTGCTTGATTAATTTCATAAAATAACTGCTGGCATCAAGATACATGGATGATAAATTGAAGATATGTGTGGTGCCTTTTCCGCAGGCTTCTGCAATTGCTTTTTCTTCCAGTTCCAGAGCTTTTACATGATTTTGATGAATAATAGCGGATTCGGTTGCCCTATAGTGAAGGAGCGTGGCATGGTCCTCGTTGGTAATATTCTGATAAAGATAGCAGATGCCTTCATATTCACCAAGAAGCTTTTGGAATAGACGGTAGTGATGCAATCGGGAACTGCTTTCTAAACCATGAGAAACTAGTTTCTTATAAGTAGTCCGTTCATCTTTATCTACAAAGAGAAGTGTAGTATTCAGAATATCTAATGCAAATCGAATGTGTTCATGATTGCTATCCGAAACCGTCAGTAACAAAGTAGCAAAAAAGTCTGGGGTCTGACTCAAGGAAAGCATTTTTCTTGCATTAATAATCTTACGCATATAAGGATTCAGCAACAGTCGTTGATGGTCCTTAACGAGCAGACCACATTCTTCTAAAATCTGAATCTCATCGATATATGCACCATGCCAATCATAAAACAGCTTTATCGGGAATCCGCTATCCGGAGCAAGTGCAATTACAGATAAGACGGTAAGTGTATTAGGCTCTAACTGTTGTAAGTCGAGCAGAGATTCTATATGCTTGTAATAGGCAAGTTTGCGATTTTGATTGTCTTTGTTTAATGTAATATTGCTGGTGTCCTCTTTGAACAAAACATTTTCTTTTAATTTTGCCAAAAGGTTTTGGGCGGTTATAGTTCCATAGGAAAGCAAACGTGCCATGAGTTCAACAGTCATTGTATGATAATGAACATTTTCCAACAGAAGAGTCATTTCATCATCGGTGTATAAGCTTTGATTTGTACAATGAGTTTTAAACAGCTCTTTAGCAACAAGAGGCTCTGCAATCACCTCGTAATGAGGATAGCTCGTAAAATTGTTTTGTGTAGTAAATACAGTTTTACATTTTAAGGAGCAGACTTGATAAAGCAAATTCTCCTGTGCTGTAGCCGGGTTGAAATTATCAATTACAATGAGACTGTCATTCTTTAATGTCTTTAAGAAACGGAAATGTCTGCGAAAGCGTTCTTTCTCTGTTAATGTATCTGAATCATCTACAAACTCCATATCAGTAATCATTTCATAGAGACTACCGGGGTATTCCAAGAACAGAATATTGGTGTAGTCTTTTTTATGTGCTTTGCAGTAAGCTTTAATAAGTTCACTTTTACCTATGCCAGGGCTTAACAAAAGTCACAAGGGAAGTATAACATAAAAATTCATTCCGAACAAGTGTTTGCCTTGTGAGAAATACTCAAAATCTGGTCAAGTCTTATTCAAATTCAAACGGTTTCGCCCTAGTTACAATAGCCTTAGTTTTCGAAGACTAAGCAATTTATAGGGAAGGCGAGGTGATGCAAAAATTATGAATCAAGTAACAGAGAATGAAACAGGAGTTAAAGCAGCTATTCCAATTTGGCGAAAGTATACGCTTTCTGTACAGGAAGCGTCGGAGTATTTTTATATTGGATACAAGAAACTTAGGAAGTTGATAGATGAGCATCCGGATGCGGATTTTATTCTGTGGAATGGCAGCAGACCGCAGATCAAACGCAGGAAGTTCGAAGCGTATATAGATGAAAATCTCAGCGCCATCTAGGATGGTAGACAAACGATTTTCGGTAGAAATAGAGTCAGGGTTATGGTATATTAAATGTATCATAGCTCGGCTCTTCAAGTTGGAAAGGAGCAAATGATATGTCATATGATATAAGACGCGACAATAAAGGTCGCAAGCTATTAAACGGTGAGAGCCAGAGAAAAGATGGAATGTATGAGTATAAGTACTTGGACAATGCAGGTAAGAGAAAATCGGTATATAGTTGGAAACTGACAGCATCAGACCCATTGCCTCCGAGTAGAAAAGCATGTGTTCCGTTAAGAGAAAAAGAAAAGCAGATTCAAAAGGATTTGTACGAAGGACTTCGCTATGAAGGTGGAGACATAACTGTTCTTGAACTGGTAAAAAATATGTTGACCAGAAAAGCGGCGTGCGTCATAACACCAAAGCCAATTATAATTTTGTAATTAATATTATTGCAAAAGAAGAATTCGGGCAGAAGCGGATTGATAAGGTGAAGTTATCCGATGCCAAGGCATGGCTTATTAAGTTACAGGATGATGGAAGAGGATACTCTACCATTAATACAGTGCGTGGTGTAGTCAGACCGGCATTTTAGATGGCAGTAGATGATGATCTGATTCGGAAGAATCCATTTGAGTTTCAATTAAATACTGTGGTGGTAAATGACAGTGTTACCAGAGAGGCTATTAGCAGGGCAGAAGAAAGGACATTCCTTAAGTTTGTGAAAGAAGATAAGCATTTTGCCAAGTATTATGACGGGATGTTTATTCTGTTTAAAACAGGACTTCGAATCTCTGAATTTTGTGGGCTGACCATCAGCGATATTGATTTTAAGAATAATCGTATCAATGTGGACCATCAGTTACAGAGAACCAGAGACATGCGTTATATTATTGAAGATACCAAGACAGCTTGTGGTGTACGCATGATTCCTATGACACCTGAAGTGAAAGAGTGTTTTGAGCGGATTGTTAGCAGTCGTCCGAAACCTAAGGTGGAGCCTATGATTGATGGCAGGTGTGGATTTTTATTTCTGGATAAAAATGAGATGCCGATGGTGGCTTTGCATTGGGAGAAATATTTTCAGCATGTTGTGGAAAAATACAATCGTATCTACAGAGTGCAACTTCCGAAAATAACTCCCCATGTATGCAGACACACCTATTGCAGTAACATGGCAAAGGCAGGAATGAATCCAAAGACCTTGCAGTACCTTATGGGGCACAGTGATATCGGTGTGACACTGAACACTTACACACACTTTAAGTTTGAAGATGCACAGGCAGAAGTTTTACTTATGGATGAGAGTTGTCGTAAGAAATCCTCTTAAGTGTCGTAAAGTTTTAGTTTTGGTATGAGTGAGTAAATTGCCGTGGAGGCTGCTATGTCTGCCTCCCAGCAGTAGAAAGTCACTTCTTGAAAAAGTGCTGTCGTAGAGAAAACTCCGTTACGACAGTATTTACGACAAACAAGTGAAAAAATATGCCAAATTAAGCAATATTATACCGAAATAAGGTTGAAGGTAAAAGTGCCAAAAACCCAGTAAAATCAAGGATAAACAAGGAGTTTTAAACTATGATAAAAATACTTTTCATCTGCCACGGCAATATCTGCCGTTCCCCCATGTCCGAATTCATTTTAAAGGACATGATCGAAAAACGTGGTCTCAAAGAACAGTTTGAGATAGCATCAGCCGCCACTTCAACGGAGGAATGCTATGGTGGACATGGCAATCCGATTTACCCGCCTGCGCAGGCTGAGCTTAGGAGACATGGAATAGGAAATACGGATTATACCAATTTTAAAAATAAGCGGGCAAGACAGGTGACAAGAGCGGATTATGATTATTATGATTATCTGCTGTGTGCCGACAGTGCCAATATCCGCAATACGATAAGGATAACCGGGGAGGACACGGAGGGGAAAATAAGGCTTTTGCTGGACTTTACGGACAGACCGGGAAGGTCGATATCGGATCCGTGGTATACGGGTGATTTTGAGACGACGTATGAGGATGTGCTAGAAGGGTGTGAAGGGCTGCTCTTGCATATTCTGGCAGAGTAGGTTTATAATTTTAATATATTACATTACATGCGGGGGCGTGGCAGATGAAGAGGTATTCCATTCATAGTGTGGCGGAGTTGTTGGGGATTTCGGCGGATGCAATCAGATTGTATGAGAAGGAAGGTCTGGTGAGTCCGATGAGGGATGAGAGTAATGGGTATAGGTATTATGGGAATGAACAGATACACAAAATAATGGGGATTTATCTGTACAGGCAGATTAATGTGGGACTGTCTGAGATTAAGAGGCTGTTTGGGATTGACAGCTTTGAGGGGATTGAAGCTGAGTTTGACAGGATGATTGAGAAAAATGAGGCACAGATGGAGCAGCTTAAGCAGAAGGGTGAGAAGCTTAGGTTCATGAAGCGGCATATCGAGAATGTGCACGGTGGAATTGACAGATATGAGGTGAAGGAGCTGCCGGCGAGGTATGTTGTGTTTGCCAATGAGACAGGAAGGGTCAAATACGGCGAGATTAAGGAGATATTCAATCATCCGGCATTTTCGTATGGAAATATGTGTTATCACATCATAAAGGATGGGGAAGGTTACAGCGCGGACAGTCTGCAGTTCGTGGTGAGGGAGCCGATGCTCAACATCAGTCCGCTTAATGGCGTGAAGGACAAGCTGAAAAAATATGAGAGTGCGGAATGTCTCTACACGATTAAATCGTTTGATGAGAAGGTTGTGGACATTGAATGGAATTTTCTGAGTATGTTTGAGTATGCGCGTGAGCAGGGATGGGAGTGTGCGGGCGACGTGTACGCATTCTACATATACAGTCTGATGAGCGGAGAAAATATCAGAGATTATTATGAAATATATATTCCATTGTGCAAGAAGTGAAAATAATTAAAATTTAAAACGGGTAAAATAAGTTCAACCGTACAGAAGAAGGTTTAACTGATAAAAATACATTCAATATAGATGGAAATGCAATCTATTGTATAGATTCAGGTGTCAAAACATGCTTTCACAACTTCAATATGTATACCATGTTATAATTATACATATCACAACTTGCTTCGTACAACGGAGCTGATATGTATAAATATAACATGCTATACATTTTTAAAATAAATCAGGATGTTTTGACACCTGAATCTTGTATAGAATAAAAGCGAATCAGTACTCAAACCTATTTCCTTAATTATACATATTAAACGAAATGTATATACAATTTGCTGCACCAAAGTAGTGTTGAGAGTAAAAAGGTGAAAAATATATAAATGTTCACAATAGTCATTGACTTTGGAGTGACTCTAAGCCTTATTATGTAATCACTAAGAACGTGTTGTGATGAGCATTGAAGGATAACTATTCTTTGAGCTCAATATCAAAATATTATGTGATTACAGGAGGTAAGTGGTTATGATGAAACAGGAAAAATTGACACTTGGCGAGCGTACCTGCATGCGTGCTAACAGGAGCGTGTGCATGACTATTACGATTGTCGGAGCATTTCTTATTTTGTTGTACTTAGGACAGATTCTGCAGGGAATCTTAAGTATCAGGAGAGCAGTGATAATTGCTCTGCTCATCGGAGTACCGATTTTGTTTTCAATTATTTACTATGTAAAATGTCCATTATCCCTAGTATACAGGCATTGTGCTGTGATTGCGTTCTATGTGGTATTTGAGGTTTCGTGTCTTTCGTCCGACCTTTTCTTGTACAATATTTTTATTTTTCCGGTCATGATAGCGGCGATGATGTATTTTGACTGTAAGCTGGAGATAAGGCTTGCTGTTGCAAATAATATACTTGTCATTCTGAACGGACTCTATTCTGCAAGGGTGCTTGGAAACAGTGACCGGACATCGCTCAATCAGATATATATGACGGTGTTGATTGTCATTATCCTTAATATCAGTGTGTATATTTCCGCAAAGGTTGCCGAAGTACACAACAAGGAGGAGATTGAGGAGCTTGCAGATAAGCAGCGTGAGCAGAATAAGATGATGCAGTCGATTATATCAGCGGGAAAGGTAATCAATAATTCGACGCAGGCAATCAGAAGCTCGGTGAGTGAGATAAGTGAGGCTACAGAAAATGTGGCACAGTCGATGAGTGATGTGTCGGCGGGCATGGAGAGCATGGTGACAAGCATACAGGAACAGGCTGTTATGACGGAAAAAATTCAGAGCGTCATAGATGATACGTTCAATATAGCACAGAGACTTAGCATGATTGCGGCAGAATCGGATGAGAGCACGGCAAGAGGGCAGGAGCTGGTTGAGAGGATTGTCGGACAGACGGAAAATATGGAGCTTGAGAGTAGAACTGTCAAGAGCAACATGGTTGAACTCAATGGACATACGAAGGATATGGAGCAGATTGTGAACATAATCAAGCAGATTTCAAGTCAGACCAATCTGTTGTCACTGAATGCTTCAATCGAGGCGGCGAGAGCAGGCGATGCCGGAAGAGGTTTTGCGGTTGTTGCAGAGGAGATAAGAAAGCTGTCGGAACAGACTAAGGCTTCCACAGAGGATATACAGCAGATAATCGAGAAGCTGAATGAGAATGCGGGAGATACAATGGAATCGCTTGATACCGTGATGAAGGAGATGGATGAGCAGATTTCTATGATTCATGAGATAAAAAATAATTTTGCAGACATTAAGGACGGAATCGGAAATCTTAAGACGGATGTTGAGGATATGAACGGCAAGACGGTAAGTCTTAGGAAAAATAACGAGGTGATTATTGACAATAACAGCAATATTTCTTCGGCTAGTGAGGAGATAAGTGCAGCGTCTGAGGAGACGACCGCAATGTGCACACAGAATTCAGAGCGTTTCAGGGATGTGAACCGCGTTGTGGAAGAACTTGCAGCCGAAGCGGAGAGAATGGGCAGATATATTGATGAGTACACAAGACTGCATTGTGCAGAGACTGCTGTTGATGATGGCAGCAAAAAACGTGGAGATAATAAGAGCGACGGCAAAATAAATAACTTAGTTACAGGGGTTGCATCATGAATATTTTTGGTTACATATTGGCAATATACTTTATAGCAGTAAATATAACCGCCTTTGCGATGATGGGAGCTGACAAGAAAAAGGCAGTAAGACATGAGTGGAGAATACCGGAGGCGAGACTGTTCGGTTCGGCACTGCTCGGCGGCGGCATGGGTGCGGTTATAGGAATGTATGTGTTTAGACACAAGACAAGGCATTGGTATTTTGTTGTGGGAATGCCCTTGATAATGATTCTAAATTTTGTTATTATCTACTTGCTTGTGAAATATACGGGTGTATTTTGAACGCAGAATAAGCAATCCCCCGCTTCAATTGTGCAGAGCACTAAGAGGTGGGTAAGGGGGGATGCTTATGTCAGTGGGAGCTTTTAACGCCCACTGACAGTTCGCGAAGCGACTGCGTTCATGAGCGAAAGCGGATTGCGAATGTCCGCTTTACCGCAGAATAAGCAATCCCCCGCTTCAATTGTGCAGAGCACTAAGAGGTGGGTAAGGGGGGATGCTTATGTCAGTGGGAGCTTTTAACGCCCACTGACAGTTCGCGAAGCGACTGCGTTCATGAGCGAAAGCGGATTGCGAATGTCCGCTTTACAAAACAGGAGGACTGCTATAAATATGAAGATTGTATTTTACGACACCAAACCTTACGACAGAGAATCTTTTGAGCGATGTAATGTAAATTTCCCGAATGTGGAGATTGAGTATGAGGATGCGGATTTGACGGAAAAGACAGCCATGCTCTCAAGGGGAGCCGATGCTGTGTGCGCATTTGTCAATTCTAATCTAAGCGCGGGGGTTATAGACAGACTTGCGGATGAGGGAGTTAAGTGTATTCTTCTCCGATGTGCGGGCTTTAACAATGTGGATATTGATAAGGCGAAGGAACGCGGTATAACCGTGCTTCGTGTGCCGGGATATTCGCCGGAGGCGGTGGCGGAGCTTGCCATGACGCTTGCACTTGGAGTGAACAGACATCTTCACAAGAGCTATATCAGGGTGAGGGAGAACAATTTCAGCCTCAACGGTCTCACCGGAATTAATTTTTACAAAAAGACGGCTGGAATTATCGGAACAGGTAAGATTGGCGCGGCAATGTGCAGAATATGCCACGGCTTCGGCATGAATGTAATCGCGTATGACATGTATCCGAACAAGAGCCTCGACTTTGTGACCTATAAGAGTCTTGACGAGGTTCTTTCCGAGAGTGACCTCATATCGCTTCACTGCCCGCTCACGGAGGACACCTACCACCTTATCTGCAGGGACACGATTCAGAAAATGAAGGACAATGTTATTCTTGTAAACACATCGAGAGGTGCGCTTGTGGCAACGAACGATCTCATCGAGGGTATAAGGGAGAAAAAATTCTTTGGAGTCGGACTTGATGTGTACGAGGAGGAGGGGAGCAATGTCTTTGAGAACAGGGAGGATGAGGTGCTCCAGCACTCGACGACGGCAAGACTGCTCTCATTCCCGAATGTCATTGTGACCTCACATCAGGGCTTCTTAACAGAGGAAGCACTCGAGGCGATAAGCCTCACGACGTTTGAGAATGCGGTGGCATTCGAGAACGGCAGCGTAAATAAGAGCAATGTTGTGTGCTAGTGAATAAATAAAAAAATCAGGTGTCAGAACAGGCTTTCACAACCTTAATATGTGTGTATCATGTTATAAATATGCATATCACGACTTTTGGGAGAAGCTTAGTTGTTATTATGACTCTGTGCACTATACAGCCACAGGCGGCATGGATGCCGGCTGAGCTGCAAACAGCCATGGATGGCTGATTTTGCAGCGATGGCGGAAGCAGAATAATTTTTTCAGAGTCATTAGAACAACTTGCTTCGTACAACGGAGCTGATATGCATATTTATAACATGATATACACATAAAAATCAGAACAGCCTGTCCTGACACCTGAATTATATAAGTTACATATAATACACCCTTTAGAACCCTTCGGCGCGCCGCATCTTCCTCATATCGCGTCGCTTTTTGGCGGCTTCGTATTCCATCGCGTCCTCCTCGGTCTCGATTATTATATCAGGAACGGGGATTGGCTTGCCGTTGTCATCGATGGCGACCATGACGATGTAGGCACGGTTGATTACACGGCGGATGCCGTCTAAGTCCTCGGTGTAGGTGTCGACGCGCACCTCCATGGAGGTTGAGCCTACATAAGTTACATGACCGACGAGAACGAGCATCTGCCCGGCGTACACAGGTGCCTTGAATTGCAGGTTGTCGATGGCAGCGGTGGTTATATTGGCGTTGGCATGGCGCCTTGCGACTATACCCGCGAGCTCGTCAATCCAGCGGAGCAGCTCACCGCCGAACAATCTTCCGTAATGGTTCATGTGAGCAGGGCGGATGAGATACTGCTGCTCCGTCCTTGACTCTGATATATGCTTTGCAGGTCTTTTAATGTCACTTGAATTATCCATTTTAATCCTCATTTCTTAGCAGTATGTCTCGATTATTTTTAACACTAATCTTCACTGATTTTTGTCATTTTTATTTAGGTAATTGAAAACTTTGATTCATACAGTTGTAAATTTTACTATATTGCAAGCCGGGTACTTTGCTGCCATCGGCGTTTAACAGTTGTATTATAACTGTTTATGCGCCGCTATGTGCAGCAATGTAGCGAGAGTGTGCCCGGCGGTAATATATTAAAATTTACAACGTCAAATATTATTATATTAGAGTAATTATTACTTTATATCCCTATACCACGCGTATGAGTTCTTTCCGTTCTTCTTGACAGTATACATAGCCTTGTCCGCACATTCAATGAGTTTTTCCATATTGCTGCAGTCGTCAGGACATACGGCAATACCGAGACTTATTTTGACACAGATGGTTATATTCTTTAATACGAAGTCGGGTTCAAAAAGTTCCATGCAGTGTTTGGCACATTTGTCAATTTTTTCATGGTCGCGTGTCTTGAAAATGCAGATAAACTCGTCACCCGCAAGCCTGTAAGGAGTGAAAGCGGGATCCTTGATGCTGCTTATTCGTCTGCCTAGCTCAGTGAGAACCTCATCGCCTGTCTGATGACCGTAGGTGTCATTAATCAGTTTGAAGCAGTCGATGTCGAATATGAAGAGTGCGCATGAGGCATGGGTTGTGTTGAGTTCCTTTAAGTCGGAGTAGAGCTTGCTTCGGTTAGGAAGCTCCGTAAGAAAATCGTAGGTAGAGTCCTTGGCAAGCTTGTTCTTTTCGAGGGTGAGCTCATAGGTGCGTAAAAACTGCTTGACGGAGCGCCAGAACAGTATTCCTATAACGACAATAAGCAGAAGTATGACTATGCCGATTGGTATGATTATTACATGGTACTGTTCCCAAAAGGTAGGTGTGTGGTTGATTATCTCGGCATCTTTAGGGATGAGCTTGAGGTCAAGACCGTACCGGCGCATCACGGCTTCGTCTATACAGTATATGTTAGGACTGTCTATAACTACATTGTAGCTTGCAGGGTCTTTGCCATGTACAATATCAACTGCCATTTCTGCTGCGATTTTTCCTGACAGCTCCATGGAAACAATATTTCCTCCGAGCAGCCCCTCGCCGATACCGCCGGATACCATTCTGAGTGCAGGAATGGCGGCGTATTTACTTATCATGTCAATGGACTGATGGCTGTTGTATTGCTTTCCGCTTGCATCCTCAGTCATTACTATATATATGAGGATTGTATTGTCCGACAGTGAGGAAAGTGCATCGATAAGCTCGCTTGTTGTGAGCTCCGAGCAGTTGATTTCCGAAAAAGTAAGATTAGGGTACAGGTCAGCATTGCTGTAGAAGGAGCGGCGCTCCGCCCGGCCTGTGACTGAATCGTCTAAGATGGCGACCACTGTATCGGCATCAGGATACAGAGTCAGTGCAAAGTCGATATTCTTCTGAACGGATAACGCCTCGACAACACCTGTGATAAGCGGGCTTTTTGATAACTCCGTTGCATATTCGATATCGTTCACGCCTTCAAATATTATAGGTATGCCCTCAAAAATATCGTGCTGGTGTTCGACCGCAAACCGGAGTGCGGCATCGTCACCGACAATGAGAGCATCGTAAGGCTTGACACGGGATATTCTGTATGCGAGCCCTTCGTAGAATACCTGTATGCTCTTCTCATCAGGCAGGCGCTTGGTGTCCATGAACTCATAATCAAGCACGATATCATCGGTGATTCCCTGCTTGATGCCTTCAATCTGAATCTGAACCGTGTCCCACGCGTATGAATATGAACTCAGAAACAGAATCCTGTACTCGTCATCTTCTGTATCTGCATAGACATTGGTGTGTATGTTGAACATAAAAGAAAATGCTAAAATCATTGAGAGTAAGTATGCTGTAAATTTTCTCATGTGTGTCATCTCCCCTAATAAAAATAGTACTCTTTACCTATAAATATTCTACCGCGATAGTTATTGAAAAGCAACAATTAAATTGAAATGAAGGAAGAAAAAATGTATAATAAATAAAACGGAAAAATATTGGAAAAGAGGAAGCTTATGGACAATAAAACCAACTTAAAAATCAAGAAATATAATATGATAATGTGGAGCTTTTTAGGGGCGGTTTCGCTTATCATTCTGGTACTTACCGTTCTGTCCCTTGCCGGTGTTATGAAGGTGCTTTACAGCCCTGTTCTCGGTATACTCATACCGCTTATCATGGTGCTCAGCGCATGCAGCCAGATAAGGGCATATTTTATGGAGACAATGTTCTTCTATGAGAAGGCACAGGAGAGTGATAAGGATGCCGTGATGGAGCTGTTGGATGCTGTTAAGGAGGATATGGCTCAGAACGGAATTGACCAGTGGGATGAAGTGTATCCTTCAATTGCTGATGTCGGGGAGGATATAAGGGAGGGGACGCTTACGCTTGTTAAGCAGGGCAGAGACCTGACTGCCGTGTACACGATTAACAGGAAACAGGAGAGCGCATATAAGTTCGGCGATTTCAAGGATGATTCCGATGGCTATGTGGTTCTTCACAGATTGTGTGTCAATCCAAAATATCAGGGAATGGGGATTGCAGCAGGAATGCTTAAGCATATTGATGAGCATGCAGTAAAAGAGGGCTGGTCGTCAATACGTCTTGATGTATTTACGAAGAACCCTCGTGCGGTCAAGCTATATGAGAATGCCGGATACAGATATGCCGGCGATGCCTACTTCAGAAAAGGTAAATTCCTTCTCATGGAGAAGCTTATTTATGCGAAGGATGAGTGTCCTCAGGATATTTCTTCTGAAGCGTAAACCCTCGTCCTTTCACTTCGTTAACCTGGCTGATTATGATAAAGGCGGCAGGGTCAAGCTTCATGACTGCCTCCTGTATGGCGAAAAGCTCACGCTTGTTGATTACCGTAAGGACAGCGTGGGCTTCGTTGCCCGTGAAGCCGCCGGTAGCCTGATATATTGTAGTGCCGCGGTCAAAGCGGGTTATAATCAGGTCATTTATCTCTTTATATTTTTCACTTATTATCTCTACCTGAGTCTTACTCTTTCCCATTATGAGAACCTTTTCAAGTGCAAAAGTGTATATACATACAAGAAGTATGCCGTAGAGTATCTGCTCGCGGCCGGAGAAGAACATCTGAAGAATCAGTATTGTAAAGTCAAATGCATAGAGTGACACGGATACATTTATGCCGAACTTCTTGTTGAGCACAAGAGGTGGAATGTCCATGCCTCCGGTCGATGCACCGGCGCGGATAACAATGCCTATACCGATGCCGATTAACAGACCGCCGAATATGGTGCATAGAATGAGGTCATGTGTGAGGTCGCCCGTGAGTCTGTTGAGCCATTGTGCAAATGACAGCATGAACGGATAAGCTATTGAACTTAAGACGGTCGAGAGCGCAAATGTCTTTCCGAGAATAATTAATCCGGCAATGAACATTACTACGTTAAAAATAAGGACGAACAGGCTTATGTCAAGTCCGGTCAGATAGTTGACGAACAGTGCAATACCTGTTGTACCGCCCGTAATCAGTCCGCTTGGAAGAATAAAAAATGCTATGGCAAATGAGTAGAGCAGATTCCCGAGCAGAATCATTATTATTTTTTGTATTGATTTTGAATTGATATGTGACATATAATAACCTCACGTTCATAAGTTTTATGCAATCACGAAGTATAAACGAATCATTGCAAAGTGTCAATTCGATGCTATAATGTGATATAGCGATGCCTTGACAGAATGTCAGCATGGGATTTGAACGCAGAATAAGCAATCCCCCGCTTCAAGTGTGTAGAGCACTAAGCGGTGGGTAAGGGGGATGCGAACTGCGTTCATGAGCAAGTAGCGAAAGCGGATTGCGAATGTCCGCTTTACTGGTTTATGGAGGAATTTAAAGATGCGTTTTCCTGAATTTTTAAAACCCGATGGAACAATCGGATTTGTGGCACCGTCGTTTGGATGTAATACAGAACCTTACAAGACTGCATTTATCAATGCACATAAGAAATTAGAAGAGCTGGGACACAGCTTTGATATAGGCCCTAACTGCTATGCGGGTGACGGAATCGGTATAAGCTCAACACCTGAGAATTGCGGAAAAGAACTCACGGAATATTACTGCAGTGAGAATAATAATGTGCTCATGTCGTGCGGCGGCGGTGAGCTCATGTGTGAGACACTCGATTATGTTGACTTCGAGAAGATTAAGGCGGCAAAGCCTAAGTGGTACATGGGCTTTTCGGACAATACCAATTTTACGTTCCTGCTCACGACGATGTGTGACGTGGCATCAATATATGCACCATGTGCAGCAACGTTCGGAATGGAGCCTTGGCACGAATCAGTCCGGGATGCGTATGATGTGATTACGGGCAGGAAGGATACGGTGAGCGGATATCCTATGTGGGAGAGGGAAGGAATAAGGGATGAGGAGCATCCGCTTCTTCCATACAATCTGACGGAGAAGAGAGAACTGTATTACTATATTCCGGGCGTCGGAGGAAGCATGGCGAGGGATTATCAGGTGTACCTGTCAGGAAGGCTTGTCGGAGGCTGTATGGACTGCCTTGTTAATCTCGCCGGCACAAATTTTGATAAGGTTGCGGAGTTCAATGAGAAGTACGCTGATGAAGGGATTATCTGGTTTCTGGAGGCATGTGACCTGAATGTGATGGGAATAAGGCGCGCTCTCTGGAACTTAGAGCATGCAGGATGGTTTAAGCATGTTAAGGGCTTTATTATCGGCAGACCGCTCTGCTTCGGCACCGATATGATGGGAATGAATCAGTATAATGCCGTGACGGGAATACTTTCAAAGTACAAGGTTCCTATAATAATGGATACGGATATAGGTCATTTATCCCCGATGATGCCGCTTATATGCGGAAGCCATGCCGAGGTAAGTGCGTTCGGAAATGATATTTCCATAAAGATGACCAATCAGTAGAAAAGGCAGCAGGTATAAGAAAGAGAAAAACAATGTTACAGGATATTTTACCAAGAAAATACGATAATAATTACTACCCGGACAAAAATCCGTCCGATGAGGCGGTGTGTTTTATATTTAAGGACAGCTATGTGCTGACGGGGCATGAGGCATGTGGGGGAACGAGAGAGATACCTGAGGAGTCAGCAAGTCTTCTTGAAAAAGATGCGCCTGCCGGGGATGTGTTCTTTCCGAGATACGGAGAGATTAAGGAATATGTAGCAGAATACAGGTATCTTTTTTCGATAGACAACGAAGAATATTTTCTCATAACGCACCACAAGGGGGAGAATGAGCCGGATTGGGCAGCCTTAGGGTATTCCTTTGAACACTATAAGGCATTAAGACATGCCGAGCCGAAATACAGAGTGTTCGCACTGATGACGGCATATCATCTTCACTGCTGGTACAGGGACAATTCACACTGCGGAAGATGCGGAAGTGAGACGTTTCACGATACGAGACTGAGGGCACTTCGATGCCCTGAGTGCGGGAACCTGATATTCCCGAGAATCTCTCCGGCTGTCATAGTAGGTGTTCATGACGGAACACACCTTCTTATGACAAAGTACAACGGCAGGGACTATAAGGGTTATGCACTTATTGCCGGATTTGTGGAGATCGGTGAGTCGGCGGAGGCTGCCGTAAGACGTGAGGTGTTCGAGGAGGTCGGAGTTCAGGTGAAGAATGTCTCATATTTTGCAAGCCAGCCTTGGGGCATGGACGGAGGCTTCTTACTCGGCTTCTATGCAGAGCTTGACGGAGCGGACAGGATTAAGCTTGACAGGGAGGAGTTGTCGATGGCGGCATGGTATACGGCTGATGAAATCACGGTTGCCGATGATGATATAAGTCTTACAAGCATGATGATTGACAACTGGAAGAAAAACATAGCAGTAAAGCCTGAAAACAGATAATAAAATTTTTCGTGCTTTAGTGTAATAAACTGTTGACAAATAAAAAAACACCCATTATAATCCATTTTAAGGCGTTGATAGAGAGAAGTACCGTGAGTGGTCACTTACAGAGAACCGGGGATGGTGGAAGCCCGGCAGAAGAGCACATGGGAATAACACTCAGGAGCTGCAAACAGAACGGATGAAGTCAGGATGCATATATTTGTGCATAATGTATGAGAGGCAGATAGGAATGCCTGCTCAGCCGATGAGTATTTTATCCAAGTAAGGGCGACGTAAGCCGGGCGATAACCGGAAGGGTTTGTTAGAACCGCAAAGAGACTGCTTATCAGTAAATCAGGTGGTACCGCGGACAGTTATGTTCGTCCTGAACTAGGTTTAGTTCAGGACTTTTTTTATGTAATAGGAAACTTCGTTCCTATTACACAAAAATGCTCCGCGGGGATGCGCACTGCGGCGTACAATGCAGATGTCGCAAGCGACCGCCGCAGGCGCAAGAATGTGCCAAGGCACATTCTTTGTTCTTTATAATGACTAGGAGGTTGACATGAACATCAACAACATTTATCGAGACAAGACCATTGACTGTATCACAGAGGGAGATGTAGGAAAGAGCCTTAAGGTTGCCGGCTGGGTTGAAAATATTCGTGACCACGGCGGTGTTTCATTTGTTGATTTACGTGATATGTATGGCGTACTTCAGGTGGTTATGAGAGATACAAGTCTTCTCGACGGACTTTCCAAGGAGGATTGTATAAGCATTGAAGGTATGATTGAACACAGGGATGAGGATACCTACAATCCTAAGATTCCTACAGGGACAATTGAGCTTGAGGCACATAAGGTTACAATGCTCGGCAAGGTTAAGGCTCAGCTTCCTTTTGAGATTATGACATCCAAGGAGACCAGAGAGGATGTGCGTCTTAAGTACCGCTATCTTGATTTGAGAAATAAGAAGGTTAAGGACAATATAGTTTTCCGTTCACAGGTTATAAGCTATTTGAGACAGAAGATGACGGAGATGGGATTTTTGGAGATTCAGACTCCTATCCTCTGCGCATCGTCACCTGAGGGAGCAAGAGATTACATTGTACCTTCAAGAAAATATAAGGGAAAGTTCTATGCGCTTCCGCAGGCACCTCAGCAGTATAAGCAGCTTCTCATGGTGTCCGGATTTGACAAGTACTTCCAGATTGCACCTTGCTTCAGAGACGAGGATGCGAGAGCTGATCGTTCACCGGGAGAGTTCTACCAGCTCGACTTCGAGATGAGCTTCGCGACTCAGGAGGATGTATTCAGGGCAGGCGAGGAAGTGCTCACAGCCACATTTAACAAGTTTGCACCTGAGGGTGCTTCGGTTACACAGGCTCCATTCCCTATAATAAGCTACAAGCAGGCTATGCTTGAGTTCGGATGCGACAAGCCTGACCTCAGAAATCCTCTCAGAATCATGGATGTGACTGAATTTTTCCAGAAGTGCACATTCAAGCCTTTCTTAAAGAGAACGGTTAGAGCAATCAAGGTTCACGCTGAGATGTCCAAGGGCTTCCATGAGAAGCTTTTAAGCTTCGCACAGTCAATCGGCATGGGCGGACTCGGATATCTTGAGATTGCCGATGATATGAGCTATAAGGGACCTATCGACAAGTTCATTCCTGATGAATACAAGGCAGAGCTTGCAGGTGTTGCGGGACTTGTTCCGGGCGATACGATTTTCTTCATAGCGGATAAGGAGGAGAGAGCTAATCTCTACGCAGGCCAGCTTAGAAACGAGCTTGGAAAGAGACTTGATTTATATGAGAAAAATGCTTTCCGCTTCTGCTTCGTGAATGATTTCCCGATGTTCGAGTACGACAATGAGGAAAAGAAGATTGTGTTCACACATAATCCATTCTCAATGCCGCAGGGTGGGCTTGATGCTCTTAACAACAAGAATCCTCTTGACATACTCGCATATCAGTATGATATTGTATGTAACGGAATAGAACTTTCATCCGGAGCTGTCCGCAACCATGACCTTGACATTATGGTTAAGGCATTTGAGATTGCGGGTTATACGGAGGAGGATTTAAAGACCAAGTTCGGAGCACTCTACAATGCGTTCCAGTTCGGAGCTCCGCCGCATGCAGGTATGGCACCGGGCGTTGACCGTATGATTATGCTTCTCCGCGACGAGGAGAACATTCGTGAGATTATCACATTCCCTATGAACGGAAATGCCCAGGATCTTATGTGCGGTGCACCTGGTGAGGTTACGGAGACACAGCTTCGCGAAGTACACATAAAGGTTAGGGATTAAATTTTAAATTGCGAATATCATTGACCAAGGAGGTGGTTGTCTAAGGTGAGGCAGCCACTTTTTATTAGAAACAGAGGAGTATATAAAATACATGGAATACACATATCCGGATTATTACAAAAAATTCAAGTGCATAGGCGGTGAATGTGAGGACAACTGCTGTGCGGCGGGATGGCAGATAACGATAGACGATGAATCACTTGAGAAGTATGAGACTATGGAGGGCGAGATAGGAGTCCGCCTTCGCAATTCGATAGACTGGGAGAACGGAATGTTCGAGCAGTTTGAGCACAAGTGTACACTGTTGAATGAGAACGGACTATGCGATGTCTATTGTGATGCGGGTGAGGATAAGATGTGTATTCTCTGTCAGAGATATCCAAGGCATTATGAGGAGTTTGAAAACGTGAGGGAAATTTCCCTGTCGGTATCATGTCCGGAGGCTGCTAAGATTGTGCTTGGGAATCGCGGCAAGGTCGGCTTTTACACGGAGACGGATGAAGAGGAAGAGGAGTACGAGGATTTTGATTACCTTATGTATACCAAGCTTCTTGATATAAGGGAGATACTGCTTGATGTACTGCATGAGAGAAAGGGAAGCGTTGCACACAGAATATCCAAGCTTCTTGATATTGTGCATGGTATACAGGGACTTATAGATAACGATGAGATATTCGGAATTGACGAGCAGGAACAGAGAGCACTCACGGAGCAGATTAATTACAGAAGATACACCGGTAAGATGAAACTCAGACAGGAGTATATGGCAGAGATGATGCAGAACCTTCATCGTCTGGAGGTGTTACGACCGACGTGGACTGATTTTATCAGGGAAGTACAGTCAATTCTCTATGTATATCTGGATGCTGAAGAGTATGGTAAGCTCTGTGAGGAGTTCGACAGCTTTTACGGTGAGCGTATGCAGGAATATGAGCAGCTTATGTCGTATTTTATATACACTTATTTTTGCGGGGCGGTGTACGATTACGAGGTTGAGAGCAAGCTCCGCTTCGGAATTGCCGCAGTGCTTATAATACATGAGATGGATATGGCTATGTGGTATAAGAATAAGGACTTGACGTTCGAGGAGCAGGTCGGGCTTGTACACAATTATTCCATGGAGATTGAACATTCAGACTTAAATCTTGACGACATGGAGCGGATGGTCATGAACAACAAGGCATTCGGTTACAGAAGACTTCTGACTGTGCTTATGAATTGGAAGGAAAATAGTGATGAAGAAAAATAAAGGTTTTACCGCAATACCGACAGACCCGTTTGACGTGTCGTATGATGCAAAGAAGAATATGGGAAAATGGCAGAGATTTTTCTCATATTATAAGCCGTATAAAGGCTTGTTTTTCGCAGATATGTTTTTTGCAATCATGGGAGCGGCGGTGACGCTCGTCATTCCGCTTATTATCCGATATATAACGGGAACGGTTGTCTTTTATGATGCGAATGAGGCACTTAAGATTATTTTAAAGCTTGCGCTTCTCATGGTGGGGCTTGTGCTTCTTGAGGCGTACTGCAATTTCTTTATAGCATATCAGGGACATATCATGGGTGCTAAGATGGAATACGACATGCGGAACGAGATATTTGCACACTATCAGAGATTGTCTTTTAATTTCTTTGACGACCAGAAGGTCGGACAGCTCATGAGCCGTGTGACCAACGATCTTTTTGAGATTGCTGAGCTATTCCACCATGGACCGGAGGATATTGTAATATCGATAATAAAGTTTATCGGTTCATTTGCGATACTTGCTTCAATCAACATAAAGCTTACACTGGTTGCGTTTGCGATTATACCGTTTATGTTTGCCTACGCTTATTATTTCAATAAAAAAATGAAGGCGGCATTTAAGCGCAACAGAGCAAAGATTGCAGATATAAATGCGACAATAGAGGATAATCTTTCGGGAATCAGGGTAGTCAAGTCTTTTGCCAACGAGGAAGCCGAGATGGAGAAGTTCCGTGAGGGTAACAGTCATTTTGTTGAGACAAAGAAGAACAGTTATCTGTATATGGGAGGCTTCCATTCGGGGCTTGGTGCATTCATGACGCTCATTAACATTATCGTTATCGTTGCGGGTGCCGTGTTCATAACCAAGGGAATAGTCGATGTTACGGTGCTCATAACATTTCTGCTGTATGTAAATAATTTCACCGAACCTGTCAAAAAGCTTATCAACTTCACGGAGACATTCCAGAACGGTGTGTCGGGATACGAGAGGTTCCTTGAGATTATGTCGATTGAGCCAGCAATAAAGGATAAGGAAAATGCAGTCGGGAAGAGTGATTTCAGGGGTGACGTCACATTCAGTGATGTCTCATTCAGATACAACGACAAGAACGAGTATGTGTTAAATCATGTAAGCCTTGACGTTAAGGCAGGAGAGTACGTTGCACTCGTCGGCTCATCAGGAGCCGGAAAGACTACACTGTGCAGCCTGATACCGCGATTTTACGATGTGACAGATGGAAGTATATGTGTCGATGGAGTGGATGTAAGAGACCTAAAGCTTAAATGTCTGAGAAACAATATCGGTATAGTACAGCAGGATGTATATCTGTTTGCAGGCTCTATAATTGAGAATATCAGATACGGAAGACCGGGTGCTTCCGATGAGGAAGTCTATGAGGCAGCTAAAAAGGCAAATGCCCATGAGTTCATTATGAGCCTTCCTGAGGGCTATGACACGGACATCGGGCAGAGAGGAATCAAGCTGTCGGGAGGTCAGAAGCAGCGCCTTTCAATCGCGAGAGTGTTCCTTAAGAATCCGCCGATACTCATATTCGATGAGGCGACGAGCGCACTTGACAACGAGAGCGAGAAGGTTGTGCAGGAATCGCTTGAGACGCTTGCGGCAGACAGAACGACATTTGTGATTGCACACCGCCTCTCAACAATAAGAAATGCGGAGAGGATACTGGTGCTCACGGAGGACGGAATCGCCGAGAGCGGAACGCATAAGGAGCTTATGGAGAAGCAGGGAGTGTATTATAAGCTGTACAATATAGCTACCGGGGCGTGATTTATGGATAAGATCATGCGTGGGCAAATAGCTGAAAAATAATTTGGAATGTGTAATGTAATATATTTACACGCATTGGCTCCGACTGTGCGAAGCAAGATGTTTAAGAACTCTGATGAAAGTTTTCTATAATATCCGCCACCGAAGCAAAGCATACATCCTTGTATGCATTGCTTCTAAATCAGCATCCTTGCTGATTTTGGCTTGGATATAGTCAGAGTTCTAAAAACATCTAAGCTTCTTCCATAAGTCGCAATGCGCATAAATATATTACATTACACATTGCGAAAACTTTGGCGGCTATTTGCCCACGGGATTATAGATAATTGCAAAAACGAATTTGAGATAAACAGTTGTGTAATTTTACTATATTGCATACCGGACCTTTTGAACACCGTCGGTGCTTAGCGGCTGTATTTAAGCCGCTTATGCAGCCGCTACGGAGTTCAAGGAGTGAAAACGTGTCCGGTTGCAATATAGTAAAATTACACAACGTCTGGTGCTGATGCATTAAGTTTTGCAATTGCATAAAATAAAACTTTATAGGAGGAAGCGTTATGATTTCAGAGAGAATGGTCGGTCTTGTGAAGGGCAGCTCTGTTATAAGAGCCATGTTCGAGGAGGGAAAGAAGCTTGCGGCTCAGTATGGTGCCGAGAATGTGTACGATTTCAGTCTCGGCAATCCGAATGTGCCGGCTCCGGGCGAGGTGAACGAAGCGATTAAGGCGGTTGTCGACGAGGAGGAGAGTACTTTTCTGCATGGTTATACAAGCAATCCGGGTTATGCGGATGTGAGAGCGGCAGTTGCGGATAATCTCAACAGGAGATTCGGAACACATTTTACGTTTGAGAACATTATTATGACGGTGGGTGCGGCAGGCGGTCTCAATGTAATCTTTAAAGCACTGTTAAATGTGGGTGATGAGGTCATAGCATTTGCTCCTTATTTCGGAGAGTACCGCTCCTATGTGGCAAACTATGACGGTAAGCTTGTGGAGGTTGCACCTGACGAGAGTACATTTATGCCGGATATGGCAGCGTTTGAGGCGGCAATCACTCCTAAGACCAAGGCTGTCATAGTCAATAATCCCAATAATCCTTCAGGAGTTGTGTATTCTGAAGCTACAATTAAAAAAATTGCTTCAATTATGGATAAAAAGCAGAAGGAATACGGCTCAGAGATATACCTTATCGCCGATGAGCCATACCGTGAGCTTGTGTACGATGGCGTGAAGGCTCCGTTCCTCACGAAGTACTATGACAATACGATTGTAGGCTATTCCTTCAGCAAATCGCTCTCACTTCCGGGTGAGAGAATCGGATACCTTGTCATTCCGGCTGAGGTAGCAGATGCTGAGATGTTACAGTCGGCAGCAAGTGTAGCTACGAGAATACTTGGATTTGTGAATGCGCCTACGCTCATGCAGCGCGCCGTGGCAAGATGCCTTGATGCGGAAGTAAATGTTGCTGCTTACGATAAGAACAGAAGGGCACTCTATGACGGACTTTCGGCACTGGGCTTTGAATGCATCAAACCTCAGGGTGCGTTCTATCTGTGGGTTAAGGCACCTGACAAGGATGAGGCTAAGCTTGTTGAGACTGCAAAGAAGCATAACATTCTCATCGTGCCGGGAAGTTCATTTGCATGTGCAGGATATGTGAGAATAGCGTACTGTGTAGCTTATGATACGATAATGAGGGCACTCCCTAAGTTTGAACTTGTGGCCCGTGAACTTGGAATAAAGTAAAAAACAAACAGGAGGTGAAGATTATGCAGAACAATAAAAAATGGAAAGAGAATATCCGCAAGGTTGTACCGTATGTGCCGGGTGAGCAGCCGAAGGTTGAGGGAAAGCTTATAAAGCTTAACACTAACGAGAATCCATATCCGCCGTCGCCGAAAGCCACGCTTGCGGCACAGAGAATGGATATGGACAAGTACAGATTATACCCTGACCCTGCTGCATCTAAGCTTGTCACGGCACTTGCGAGGGAATACGGAGTTGATGACAATCAGGTGTTTGTCGGGGTTGGTTCGGACGATGTGATTGCAATGTCATTTCTCACTTTTTTTAATTCGGATAAACCGATTCTCTTTCCTGATGTGAGCTATTCCTTCTATGAAGTATGGGCTGACTTATATCATATACCGTATGAACGACCTGCACTTGATGAGGATTTTAACATTGTGCCGGAGGATTATTGCAGAGAGAACGGCGGCATAATCTTTCCTAATCCGAATGCACCTACAGGCGTGTACATGCCGCTTGACAGTGTGAAAAAGATTCTCGATGCTAATCAGGATGTTATAGTTATGGTTGATGAGGCATACATTGATTTCGGAGGAGAGAGTGCACTTGCTCTCATCAATGATTACGACAACCTTCTTGTGGTTAGGACATATTCTAAGTCGCGCTCGATGGCAGGCTTAAGAATAGGCTATGCAATCGGAAATTCTGAACTTATAGCGGCACTCAACGATGTAAAGTATTCATACAATTCATACACGATGAATATGGCTGCAATCGAGCTTGGTGCGGCGGTGCTTGAGGATAAGCAGTACTTTGAAGATACTGTCGCTAAGATTGTAAATACAAGAGAGAATGCAAAGAAACGCCTAAGAGAGCTTGGTTTCACATTTACGGATTCAAAGACGAATTTTATATTCGCAAAGCCGTCAAAGGTAAGTGCCCGGGAACTCTTTGATGAACTCAAAAAGCGCAATATCTATGTACGCTACTTTACCGCACCGAGAGTGAACGAATACCTGAGAATCACAATCGGAACCGATGAGGAGATGGAGCACTTCTATGAGGCGGTAGAGGAGATTCAGGGATTATAAAGAGCGGAAAGCAGCATCCGAAGTTCTTTGACATGTCTGTTTTAATTTGACTTTAATCATAAGTTTATACTTATTTAACAGACATTTTCACCATAATGTGTTATCCTGTTAATTGTCCTGTACGGACTATCATATATCTAACAGTTTAATTGTGAAATCTGTATAGCGTCCGTTATTCAAAACGGCATATTGTATTATGTATTAGGCAATTGCGAAACGCAGTTACGACGATAAAATGTTGTGTAGATTTAACAAATTCGCAAGCAGGTACTATGAAGCCGCCGGTACTTAGGCAGTGTATTTTACTGCGTTATGTACCGTTGCGTGATTCATGTAGCGAAAGCGTGCCTGCGGTGAATTGTTAAATTTGTACAACGTCCGCTTTCAAATATATAGTTTCGCAATTACCTATGTATTATGTATGACTGCAAGGAGACACACTTTATGGGAAATTTTATGAACAACTTTCGCTCAAAAATGTATCGTTTCATGCAGGGAAGGTATGGTGTAGACCAATTTAACCGTTTTTTGTTCGGCTGCTCCATAGCCTGCCTGCTATTGTCAATTTTTCTTGGTAATTTTATGTATCTTGTCGCGCTGGCACTGCTGGTGTACTCATATTTTCGTATGTTATCCAAGAACTCAGGGAAAAGATATAAGGAAAACCTCATGTATGTGGGCTGTACAAAGCATATAAGAAGTTTTTTTAATACATGGAAGCTCAGATTTAAGGAGAGAAAGACACACCATATTTACAGATGCAAAAAATGCGGACAGAATATAAGAGTACCGAAGGGCAAAGGAAAGATATGCATTACCTGTCCTAAGTGCAAAAATCAATTTATAAAGGTGAGCTGATGTTTGGTTATGTGACGATTAACAAGGCAGAACTTAAAGTGAAGGACTATGATAAATATCATGCGTTCTACTGCGGACTGTGCCATGCTCTTAAGAGGAGGTACGGACTGCTTGGCCAGTGTACACTGACGTATGATATGACCTTTGTGACACTGCTTCTGACAAGTCTTTATGAGGAGAAGAGCGTTCACTTAAAGGAACGTTGCATTGTGCACCCGGCAGCAGGACATGATGCATATTATAATCGCTTTTCCGATTACGGGGCGGATATGAATATGCTTTTGACATATTATAAGCTGCTTGACGACTGGGATGACGATAAGGATTTTAAGGCATTGATAATGTCAGGGCTCTTAAAGCGCAGGTGCCGCAGGGCAGTTATGGAAAATCCGCGGCAGGCAAAGGCGGTTAAGAACTATATTGTTGAAAATAAGGCATGTGAGGATGCCGGAGAGAAGGATTTTGACAAGGTTGCAGGCTGTACCGGAAGAATGATGGCGGAGCTTCTGTGCTATCGCGAGGACGAGTGGTCAGGGTACTTAAGGCAGCTCGGTTTTTATCTTGGAAAGTTCATATACCTTATGGATGCATACGATGACCTTGAAAAGGATGAGAAGGATGGCAATTATAATCCTCTAAGACAACTTCTGCGTGCAGGCATGAGTGGTGAACAGATAGATGCGAAGGCTTATGACATGCTTATGATGATGGGAGCCGGAGCGGCGGCAGGTTTTGAGAAGCTTCCGATACTGGAGAATGTAGATATTCTGCGCAATATTTTGTATTCGGGAATCTGGGGACGCTATAATGAAAAAAAGAAACCGAAAGCGGAACCACGGAAAGGAAAAAGATGAGAGATCCATATAGTGTGTTGGGTGTTTCGCCCAATGCAACTGACGAAGAAGTAAAAAAGGCATACAGAAAGCTCAGCAGAAAGTACCATCCTGACGCTAATATCAACAATCCGAACAGGGCGGCAGCAGAGGAAAAGTTCAAGGAAGTTCAGGCTGCCTATGATCAGATTGTCAAAGCTAAGGAGAACCATACATCGGCTTATGATTATGACGACAGGACCTACGGACATGGAGCTTATGGACAGAATCCTTTCGGTGGATTTGGCGGATTCGGGGGCTTCGGTGGATTTTCAGGATACCAGAGTGCGCGAAGCTCGCAGGATGCACAGACACAGCGCCTCAATGCGGCTATGGACTATTTAAGCCATGGATATTATAAAGAGGCCATGAATGTTCTTAACGATATAGATGACCACAATGCACGCTGGTATTACCTTCATGCCATGGCTAACAGAGGGCTCGGCAACATGGTCAATGCCAAGGAGGATGCAAGAATGGCACATCAGCTTGAACCGGGTAACACCGAGTATGCACAGTTCGCATCAGCTATGGAGAATGGAACGGAATGGTATGCCGACATGGGACGTACCTACGGAGGTCAGGTATATCAGGCGAACGAGTGCAGCAGTTGTCTGACAAAGATGTGCTGTCTCGATATGATGTGTGGCGGCTGCTTCTGTTGATAATGTCGTTTTTTGCGATAAAATATTCTTGCACTTCCCTGACAAAAGAGATAAGATTAGAAAAGTATAAAAACGAGAAAATGAAGGATATTCAAAATGACGGAAGCGGAAGAATATATCAACTCCATACCTAAGTTTGCGGGTAAGACGGAGCTTAAAAATACAGAAATTTTGCTGGATGTGCTTGGCATAGATACGTCATGTATGAAAATTATACATGTAGCAGGAACGAACGGAAAGGGTTCCGTGTGTTCATTCATCTCCAATACACTTGTGAGAGCAGGACATAGAACGGGACTTTTTATCTCACCGCATCTTGTTAAGATTAATGAGAGAATACAGATGGATAATATACCTGTTCCGGATGAGGTCTTTAACAGGGCTTATGAGGCGGTACTTGAGGCGGCACACAGGATGGAGCAGTCGGGTGGTAAACATCCGGCTTATTTTGAGTTCCTGTTTGGAATGGCTATGTTCATCTTTAAGGAGCAGAAGGCAGAGTACATAGTTCTTGAGACGGGAATGGGTGGAAGACTTGATTCGACCAATATCATAAAGAAGCCGCTTATGACTGTAATAACCAGTGTCAGCATGGATCACATGCATGTTCTCGGCAATACGATTGAGGAGATTGCCGGTGAGAAGGCGGGAATTATTAAGCCGGGTGTGCCGCTCGTATTCTATGGCGGTGACGAAAGAGTGAGAGGTGTTTTGGAAAAGACTGCACTTGAGCGTAAGACACCTTATGAGATTATTGACGATACCAAGGTATCGGATATTGGAAAAAGAGGTAAATTTATTGATTTTTCTCTGAATAACAGATATTATAATAAAGAGCTGTTTTCAGTGCAGAGTGCGGCACTGTATCAGGTGTGGAACGCTGCACTTGCGGCGACGGCGCTTGCGTGGCTTATGGAGACTGATGCAGAGTGCGGACTCACACGGGATATCATACATGAGGGAATTAAGACTGCATTCTGGGAAGGACGCATGGAGGAATTAAGACCGAATGTGTATGTGGACGGTGCCCATAATGAGGATGGCATAAGAGCATTCTTAGAGACAGCGGTTTCAATGAAGAATGCAAGGCAGCTTTTGATGTTCTCGGCGGTGGCTGACAAGGACTATGACACTATGATTAAAGAGATATGTGAGTCGGGCGCGTTCGACGAGTATGTGGTATGTACAGTTGAATATACGCGCAGAGCTATGCCGGGAAGTGTGTTTTTGGATACATTTCATAAATATACCGATAAGCCTGTGTACCTTGAAGAGACAGCCGGCGATGCTCTAAAGCGGGTGCTGGCACTTAGGACGGCAGATGACAGGGTATTTATTGCCGGTTCGCTTTACCTTGTGGGCGAAATCAAGAGAATAATCGGCAGCTATACAGATTAGCCGGAAAAGAGGAGCATAATGATTGATTTTGATGAAGAGATAAAGAAGTTTCAGCCGAGTCAGGAGGTTGACGAGGCAGAGGATGCCATATATGGCAACAATATTGTTGACGTAACGGATATTATTGATAAGATTATCAGCAAGACCATCGACAACAAGTAATCGATTTTGACAGGACACAGAGAGGAATAATAATGAAGTGTTACAGATGCAACAGTCAGCTTGACAACAGTGATTACTGCCTTAAATGTGGTGCCGATGTATCCGTATACAAGGTTGTTGTTAAGGCTTCTAACACATACTACAATCAGGGGCTTGAAAAGGCGAGAGTGCGCGATTTATCGGGAGCGGCAGAGAGCCTGAGGACAAGCCTGAGTATCAATAAGAAGAATATCAAGGCAAGAAATCTCCTGGGGCTTGTGTATTTTGAGATGGGCGAGGTTGTCATGGCTCTCTCGGAGTGGGTGGTGAGTAAGAACCTAAAGCCGGAGCGCAACGTCGCTGAGGTATATATAAAGAAGGTTCAGGACAACCCTAACAAGCTTGAGGTTATGAATCAGGCTGTAAGACGCTTTAACATATCGCTCAAGTATGCCAAGGAGGGTGCGACCGATATGGCTGCGATACAGCTTAAGAAGGTTGTCGCAATGAATCCTAAGCTGGTGAAGGCGGGGCTTCTGCTTGGACTGTTACTGTGGAAGGACGGACAGACGGAGAGGGCAAAGAAGTGCTTTCAGAAGGTTTTAAAGACAGACAGGAACAACACGCTTGCACTTCGATATATATCCGAGATAGATGGGACTGTATCCGATGAGGATACAGATACCGAAGTGATTTTCAAAAAGAAGAAAAAGTTGGGCAATATTACTGATAATGTCACCGGGCATGACGTAATAATACCGCCTAATTCGTACAAGGAGCCAAGCAACGGCATATTTACCGTGTTAAGTATATTGCTCGGGGTTGTAATCGGAGCGGCACTCGTGTGGTATATGATAGTACCTGCGAAGATTTCGAGCGTCAACTATGAGAACAAGCAGATTGTGCTTGATTATAGTGAGCAGCTTGCGGCTAATTCCGTTGATATGGCTAACTTAAAGTCACAGATTGATACACTCACCACTGAGAGGGATAATCTCTCAAGAGAGCTTTCGGGTTATACGGGAGAGAACGGTGAGTCTAATATGTACTCGCTTCTTATAGATGCAGCGGATGCTTATGTGGATTATGATTTTGCACAGGCATTGGTTCTGCTGCAGAAGATAGATGTGGCTTTACTGCCGACACAGGCAGCCAAGAATGTATATAATACCATGTTGGAGAGCTGCAGCGGCGGAGCAGACCGCTTCTATTCGCAGGGAACCAAGGCTTATCTTGAGAAGGATTATATTTCAGCAGCCAACTATTTTGAGGCAGCTCTTATATATGATGAGACGAATGATGAAGCGGCTTATTATCTCGGACTGTGCCATGAGGAGAATGATGATAAAGCGGCTGCGGCAGCATACTATGAGGATTTCCTGACAAAGTTCCCTCAGTCGGGGTATGTTCCTGATGTGACGGCAAGACTTGCGGCGCTGAATGCGGTGCTCAATCCGACGACGGAGGCTGGGACTCAGGAGGATGCACAGCAGACAGATGAGACGACAGCGGCGGATACGCAGCAGTAAAATACATTAAGATTATTTTTGAGAGACACGCATGAAAATATTTTTTGTGCGTGTTCTTTTTTGTCTTATTAATGCATAAAAACAAAAAAAGGGGGTATAGCAATATGGAAAAGCCGTATACAGTGGATGATGACTGTCTGATAATTCACCTTGATGAGGAACTTGATCATCACCTTACAGAGCAGATAAGAGGTACGATAGACAATATTATTGAGGGAAAAAGGATAAGGTATATTATCATGGATTTTGAAAACAGGGGTTTTATGGACAGCTCCGGCATAGGCTTTATAATGGGGCGCTACAAAAAAATTGCACCATATAAAGGGAGTATATATGTCGTCAACATGGGAAGAGGTCTTGAGAGAATATTTAAGATTGCGGGACTGTTTACAATTACTGTGCCAAAGGACAGCGTAGAGGCTGCATTATGTGAAGTAAGAGGAGGAAGAAGATGAACTGGAAAAGCAACAGAATTTACATGGAGATGGATGCTGTTTCGGAGAATGAGTCGTTTGCGAGAGTGTGTATAGCTGCATTTTGTGCTAGGCTTGACCCGACACTTGAGGAGATTAATGACATTAAGACCGCAGTTTCGGAGGCGGTGACGAATGCAATCATACATGGTTACCGGAAGCAGGGCGGAATAATACATATGGAGGCAGATATAGATGAACATATCATCACGATATGTATAAGTGATGACGGCTGCGGAATCGAGGATGTTGACAAAGCGATGGAACCGCTGTATACAACGGGGGCACTTGAGGAGCGTTCGGGAATGGGATTTACTTTTATGGAGATTTTCATGGATTATCTTCATGTTGAGTCGGAACCCGGAAAAGGTACAAAGGTCATCATGAAGAAGGAAGTGGGGGAAAAAGCAGGCAATGCCTGTGGCATGAAAGAGAATAATAAATAAAAGATAAGGGTGTGGTATTTATGAATCATACCAAAGAGCTTATCTTAAGAGCACACGAGGGGGACAAGGAGGCAAGGGACAGACTTGTTATGGAAAATATGGGACTTGTCTACAGTGTATCCAGAAGATTCATCGGAAGAGGCTGCGAGCTTGAGGACATAAACCAGATAGGAACAATAGGACTTATAAAGGCAATAGACAAGTTCGACGACAGTTTTGATGTGCGCTTTTCCACCTATGCCGTGCCCATGATAGCCGGCGAAATAAAGCGCTTTTTGAGGGATGATGGAATGCTTAAGGTGAGCCGTTCGATTAAGGAGAACGGCTATAGGATAAAGAGGGCTTCGGACGAGCTTGTGTCTAAGAACGGAAGGGAGGCAACGGTTGAGGAACTTGCGGCGGCGACTGAGCTGTCGGTCGAGGATGTGGTGATGGCGCTTGATGCGGGCACGGATGTTGAGTCGATATACCGCACAGTGTATCAGGGAGACGGGAGCGAGATATTCCTTGTCGATAAGATAACCTCTGCCGATAATGTGTCCTCCTCAGAGGGCAGTCTGCCACAGCAGGAAAAAATGCTTGACATGATAATGCTCAGGCAGCTTCTTGAGGAGCTTGACGAGACGGAGAGAAAGCTGATTTCACTGAGATATTTTAAGGAGATGACACAGTCTGCCGTTGCCAATGAGCTTGGAATAAGTCAGGTTCAGGTCAGCAGGCTTGAAAAGAAAATTTTGCAGAAGCTTAGAAAGAATATATTTTAAAAAAGTACACATACTGTCTTAGAGAAGTACTTGCAGTATGCAGGGGGATAAGTTTGAAAATAGAATTTTCAAACTACTTATTGGTGGCAGTACTGTAAGCACTGCTTACAGTATGCAGGGGGATAAGTTTGAAAATGGAACAGACAGTATATTTAAAACTTAACAAAAGTGTATGTGTGGACAGTCCGGATGTATATGTAAAAGATATTGCAGGTGTGTACAGCTCTGACAAACATGTGACGGCGCGGATAAAGGCTATAAAGGTGCTGCATGCCAAGGAGGGGAGCGACAGGCGGTATGTCGTGAGTGTGTTGAAGGTGATTGAATGTATTCTCAAGGAATTTCCCTCGGTGGCGGTCGAGAGCGAGGGTGAGCAGGATGTTGTTATTGAACATAGGGACGGCAAGGGCAAATCAAAGACGGCAGAGTTCGTTAAGGTTTTTTTTATTTGTCTCATAACACTGCTTGGGGGAGGCTTTGCGGTTATGGCATACAATAATGATGTGGGTATGTCGGATATGTTTTTGAAGATATATGAGCTTGCCTACGGGCAGCAGGCGGACAGACCGATGCTCCTTGAGATAAGCTATTCAATCGGACTTGCAATAGGTATCATTGTGTTCTACGGACATTTCGGAAACTGGAAGTCCGGTAAGGACCCGACACCTCTTGAGGTTGCCATGAGACTTTACGAGGATGACATTGATACGGCTATGATTAAGCAGAGCGACAGGGAGGAGAGCGAGATAGATGTGGATTAGAGCCGTTCTTCTGTCAGCTGCGGGGTTCTGTGCCGGAACAATGGTTGCCGCAGGTTTTTTTGCATTCATCACAGCAATCGGTGTTGTCACAACCTACGCTCAGAGAACACATACCGCAAAGCATATCAAGCTTTATGAGACGACGCTCGCAACGGGTGCCATACTGTGCAATGCGTGGTGGACACTGGGATTTCAGATTAAGCTTGGTGCGCTGAGCGGCTTTATGATTGCGGTGTCGGGAATATGCTATGGTATATTTGTGGGGAGCCTTATTATTGCTCTTGCCGAGACAATACAGACAATTCCGGTATTTTTCAGGCGGGCGAAGATAACAACGGGATTGTCGGTGATTGTGATTGCTTTTGCAATAGGAAAGTGTGTGGGCAATATTTTATTTTATATTTTGAAGATGGCGGTGTAGGTAAAGTTTGAAAATAAAATTTTCAAACTACTTATTGGTGGCAGTACTGCAAGCAAGGCTTGCAGTATGCAGGGAGGTAAAAACTGAAACGGAGGCATGTATGAAGGACAAGCAGACGCGCACACAGGAGAGGATACGGGAAAGAAACGAAAGATATAATGACTATGTGGAGCAGGTTACACCAAAGCACAACTGCTTAAAAAACTGTGTGAAGGCATTTGTGACGGGAGGAGTTATATGTACACTTGGACAGGTGGTTATGAGCCTGTACATGATGTGGAACGACAAGGAGACGGCGGCATCATGGACGACTCTCACACTGATACTCATAAGTGTGATACTCACGGCACTCAATATCTACCCTTCAATAACCAAGTGGGGCGGAGCGGGTTCACTTGTGCCGATAACGGGATTTGCCAATTCCGTTGCCGCACCGGCGATTGAGTTTAAGAAGGAAGGGCAGGTGTTCGGAATAGGCTGTAAGATATTCACAATAGCAGGGCCTGTAATTCTCTATGGTATTCTTATGAGCTGGATTATAGGTATTATATACTGGATATTGATCCTTGCAGATGTTTTTTGAATTTTTTAATCTAATTTATTGACATTTTAAATGCAATGTGCAACTATAACTATTGTGGGTCGTAAAATAATATGGTCGAGGCTTGACCGATAGGAGTGGACATTGAATAATTTTAGGTCAATAAAGAGTATTCTGTCCGAGATCAGGACGGATAAAAAGTCGCATTTTAAGGAGACCAGCGGTTTTGTCCAGCATGGTAACACTTCCGTGATGAAGCATTGCATATCGGTGGCTTATGTGAGCCTGATAATTGCGAAGAAGCTTCACATAAAGGTGGACAGAAAAGCACTTGTAAGGGGAGCATTGCTTCATGATTATTTTCTGTATGACTGGCATGAGAAGGGCGGAGGACATAAGCTTCATGGCTTCAGACATCCGTATTCTGCACTGCGCAATGCGAGCAGGGACTTTAAGCTTAATAATATAGAGGAGAATGTCATATTAAGACACATGTTTCCTCTCACACCGATTCCGCCGAAGTGCAGGGAGGCATGGATTGTGTGCATGGCAGACAAATATTGTTCGGCTAAGGAGATTATGTACACTGTCAAGAGGTATGCACATAATGCATGTCAGTTTGTGTTCGGATAGGAACTTAAGCGGTGGGACTTTTGCGGCATTGGCGGCATAAGCCCCGCTTTTTGCGTATGTGGACAAAAGGGTTAAAAAATAGACTACAAAAGGAGAACTATGTGAAATGAATCTGTTTTTAGCTGTGCTTGTCCTTGTGGCAGGCTTTGTGCTTCTTGTAAAAGGAGCTGATTTTTTTGTGGATGGAGCAGTAGGTATAGCGGCAAGATTCGGTATTCCTCAGCTTGTAATCGGTCTTACAATCGCGGCGATGGGGACATCAATGCCCGAGGCGGCAGTGAGCATTACATCAGCACTCAAGGGGAGTGCGGGAATAACCGTAGGAAATGTTGTCGGAAGCAATATAATAAATATTCTTATAATTCTTGGCGTAACTGCGATAATTGCGCCTATCGCCGTACAGAAGTCGACAAGAAATTTTGAGATACCGGGAATGATTGCGGTCACGGTGCTGTTTCTCATGCTCGGGTATACCGGCGGTGAGATAGTGCGTTTCGAAGGTATCATTCTGTGGGTTGTGTTCATAGGCTATCTTGTTTATCTGTTCTGGATTGCAAAACACAATAAGGATGAGGAAATTGACGATGAGCACGAGAAGAAGTGGAGTCTTCCTGTTCAGCTTATTGCCATTGTCGGAGGTATTGCCGCAATCGTGTTCGGAAGCGATCTCGCTGTTGACGGAGCCACAGCAATTGCCAAGGCATTCGGAATGAGCGACAGGGTCATAGGGCTTACAATCGTAGCACTCGGAACCTCACTTCCAGAGCTTGTGACATCGGTTACTGCTGCAAAGAGAGGCAAGGCTGACCTTGCAATCGGCAACATAGTCGGAAGCAATATATTTAATATATTGTTTGTTGCAGGAACAACCGCACTTATAACACCTGTGGTTTTTGCAGATAAATTCATCATTGATTCCGTGATTGCAATAGCTGCGGCAGTGCTTTTGCTTGTATGTGTCTGCAACAGGGATATGAAGTTAAAGCGCCCGGCAGGTATCATAATGCTTGTGTGTTATGCAGGATATCTTGCATATCTGCTCGCTGCCTGAGTGCATAAACGGATATATATGTTTTTTCAATACCTTTTATAGGAGATTTCCTTATGGGAGCTTATATTAAGAATATAGAAAATTCCATCAGAAAAAGTAAGTTCGGAGACATGCTTATCAACCTTATAGGTATAGCACTCGGGTCGTTCATATACGCATGCGGCATAAGCTTGTTTCTTGACCCGAACAATCTTGCACCGGGTGGTGCATCAGGTCTTGCAATTATCTTTAACAGAATAACCGGTCTTGAGACAGGTACTCTCTATTTTATAATCAATGTGCCTATTATGCTGCTGGGACTGTGGAAATATGGTGTGAGGTTCATAGCCACAACATTTTTTTCAATACTTATCAATTCTTATTTCACGAACATGCTTGCCGGAGCCGGAGCACTCACATCGGACCCGCTTATTGCAACCATGGCGGGAAGCGTGCTTGTAGGTGTCGGAGTTGCCATTGTATTCAAGAGCAGGGCGACAACGGGCGGCACTGATATTATTGTGAAGGTGCTGCATGACAAGTATAAGCATATCAAGACGGGAGTGATATTTCTGCTCACCGATATTGTGATAGTAGCTTTTTCGGGCTTTGTGTTCAAAGATATCAATATCATAATGTATGCGCTTATCTCGGTGTTCGTTCAGGGAAAGGTGCTTGATATGGTTTTATACGGAGGAGACGAGGCGAAGCTTTTTTACATTATAAGTGATAAGCCTCAGGCAATCTCTGAGAGAATATTGAAGGAGATTGACATAACAGCGACATTCCTGCAGGGCAAGGGCGCATATACGGGAAAAGAAAAACAGGTTATTCTCTGTGTTGCGAGGAAGCAGCAGGGGCCTGCGATAGAGGAGATTGTAAAGAGCGAGGACAAGGACGCCTTTATGATCATATCCAGTGCCAATGAGATATATGGTGAGGGCTATAAGAACATAATGAGTGATAAGCTGTAACGGCACACCGGAAGCGGAGTTGACAAACGCATATCTTATATATAAGAATAATGAAAGCCGTCTTGGGGCATTCTATCTAACAGAAAGAATTTAGAAAGGATGCCACAGGATGGCTTTTTTGTTGTATGAGTGTAAAAATGATTGGCAGGCAGAGTGTCTTATATGATGAACCTCCGGTGATAACGGCGAGAGCGAGTGTTGCGGGAGAGAAGGAGGGAGACGGACCGCTCGGGAAGCTTTTTGACGAGGTAGTGACTGACCCGATGGCGGGACAGAATACATGGGAGAAGGCGGAGAGCACTCTTCAGGAGAAGGTTGTGGAACATCTTCTTAGCAAGGCAGGGGTGAGTGGGAAGGATGTAAGATATATTCTGTCTGGAGACCTGTTAGGACAGCTTATCGCATCATCGTTCGGGCTTGCAAAATATAACATACCTTATTTCGGACTGTTCGGTGCGTGCTCTACGATGGGAGAGGGAATGTCACTCGGTTCCATGCTTGTGGCGGGAGGCTGTGCCGACAGGGTTATTGCCGTGACATCAAGCCATTTTGCCAGTGCGGAGAAACAGTTTCGTTTTCCTCTTGAATACGGGAATCAGCGCCCTCTGTCAGCTACATGGACCGTCACTGGAAGCGGCGGTGTGATTATTGAGAAGGCTGTGGGCTGTAATGCGGGGTATTCGGGAAAAGTGTGTATAAAGGGTGTGACGACGGGAAGAATTGTGGATTATGGTGTGAAGGATTCTTTTAATATGGGGGCAAGCATGGCTCCGGCGTGTGCAGACCTGATCTATTCAAATCTGCGTGATTTTGGAGTCGAACCGGGACATTATGACAAGATATTCACAGGAGATTTGGGCTATGTGGGGCAGAGAATACTGATCGATTTGCTGAAAGAAAAGGGGATTGATATATCGGAGATACATTCTGACTGCGGAATGATTATCTTTGATCAGAACACTCAGGATACACATGCGGGAGGAAGCGGCTGCGGATGTGCGGCGGCAACCTTGTGCGCATATATATTGAGGAGAATGGAGGAAGGAAAGTACAAGAGAGTGCTGTTCGTGCCGACGGGGGCACTTATGTCGACTGTCAGCTACAATGAAGGGATGAGTATACCGGGGATAGCGCATGGCGTTGTGCTGGAGCGGATAGGAAATCAGGGGTAATAAATGGATAGCGGAATGGAGATTGTTATGGATTATATAAAAGCATTTGTTGTGGGTGGCTTAATCTGTGTTGTGGTTCAGATACTTATGGAAAAGACAAAGCTTATGCCGGGAAGAATAATGGTACTTCTTGTGTGCACCGGAGCAGTGCTCGGAGCTGTTGGCCTGTATCAGCCGTTTGCCGATTGGGCGGGAGCGGGAGCCACGGTTCCGCTCCTCGGCTTTGGGAATGTATTGTGGAAAGGTGTCAAGGAAGCTGTTGACCTCGAAGGACTTCTCGGTGTATTTAAGGGTGGTTTCAAGGCGGGAGCGGTCGGCATATCAGGTGCATTGATATTTGGTTATATTGCGTCACTGATAACTAATCCGAAAATGAAAAAGTAAATAAAAAGAATGTCGTATCAGGAGATTACCTTAAACTATGATATTATTTGCACAAGATAAGCCTCAACGTGTTACTTAACTTCGGCTTATTCTTGCGCAAAAATATCATTTTGCTTCATGTAAGGCGTTCTGATACGACATTTTATATATATTTTAAGAACATATTTTTATGGGAGCAGTTCTCAGTGCACATCGCACTCGTCGTTCAACTTGTCGGGTGTTATGACATAGTCAAGGTCGGTTATGATGTACTGCTCCATATTCTGGATGAGTGATAAATCTTTCTTGATGTAGACTGCTTTATATCGTGATTCAGGAGGACAGTTTTCATTGGCTATCTTGTCGGAAGCCTTGCACATAGTAACCTGAATGTGCACATCACATACCTCCGTAGGAACGGTTCCGTCCTCAAAGTACTCGGTTATTACCTGGCTTCCGCGAGGGTCGCTGTCACACAGCCCCGGTATGGCAAGCTTGCCTGATTCAGCACATACCTCGGCTTCCACTATGTTATATGGCTTCTGGAATTCGGTATACTCAAGATCTTCATGGGCGTGATCCATAATATCCTTCCATATATTGAGATGTGTCATCGTGTAGTATGCCGTGTTTACCGGTGTGCTGTCATCGTTACCAATCCAGATACCGGCGGTATAGTAAGGAGAGAAGCCTATGAACCACTTATCGGTGTTGAGCTGTGAAGTACCTGACTTACCTGCATAGTACATATTGTCGCTCATCAAATAAGTGAGGTTGTCTGTGACAACGCTTCTGAGAGCACTATCTAAGAGCCATGCTGTCGACTCTTTGATTACACGGTGGCTGTTAGAAACCGAGTTGTCAAGAAGAATATTGCCGTCGTGGTCAAGCACCTTTGTATAGAGCTTAGGCTCGTTGTACACACCATAGTTGGCTATCGCCGCGTAGGCTGAGGTCATCTCATAGTTCGTTGCTCCATTCGTGATACCGCCGAGTGCAATCGCCTGATAGTGCTGCTCCTCAGCGGTGAGCGTCGATATTCCGTAGCTTAACGCATAGCTGTAACCAAGCTCAGGTGAAATGTCCGTTATTATCTTTACGGCAGGCACGTTACGCGATACGGTTATCGCCTCACGTATTGTCATAAGTCCATGATATTCATCGTCGACGTTGGTTACAAGCTTGCCGGTCGAGTACAGATAAGGTACATCATCATATACGGTAGCAAGGGTCATTCCGGCAGTGTCGAGTGCCGGAGAGTACACCGTGAGAAGCTTAAAGCTTGAACCAGGTGAACGTGTTGAGTCCGTCGCACGGTTGAGCACCAATGAATGTGTCTTGTCACCGCGGCCTCCGACAAGTGCCTTTACATATCCCGTGGACTGCTCGATAAGTACAAAGGATGCCTGTGGTTCAAGTGTGTAGGCTATATTCTCGGTGCCGTCAACCACAGTACCGCCGGTTTCCTTGAGAATGTAGGTTTTAAATGTGCTGATTGCTTCCTGCGCCTCCGATTCCGTGGAAAACATTAGAGAGAAACCTGACATTCCGAGTGTGGACTGATAGAAGTTCAGGATGGAATTCTCGGTGTAGCTGTGGAATTCTCCGTCCTTGTCTTTTACCTGTAACCGGTAACGGAGCGTGAAATCATAACGTCCGGAGTAGTAATCCGGGTTATTGACAGCACTTTCGGCATATTTTTGTAATTCACTGTCCTGACATGAATATATCTGCAGACCTCCGCGGTACACAAGGTTGTAAGCCTGAGTCTGCGTGTATCCCTTGAGGTTCATTAGATCCTCCATGAGCTGTGAGATCAGGGCATCGGTGTAGTAGGAGTAGGCGGTTGAGCCGGTCGAGGTGTTCTTGACATTCATTATTCGGTCATACACATTGTCCTCGAGTGCCTCATCATACTCCTGCTGTGTTATAAGCTCCTGCTCAAGCATATTCCGGAGTACTATCGCACGTCTCTCCTTGTTGTTGTCAGGAAAACGTACCGGGTTGTAGCGGTATGGGTTAGAGGTGGTTGCGGCAATTACCGCACTCTCAGAGATGGTCAGCTCGGATACGTCCTTGTTAAAATAATTCTGTGCGGCAGCCTGTACACCTAAGTTGTTGTTGCCGAGATTGATGGTGTTGAGATAATTCTGTAAAATAGTGTCTTTGTCGACATTCTGCTCTAAGATAAGTGCAAGATACTGTTCCTGAAACTTACGCTTAAATGTATCGATAAGTCCGTTTTCGCTCTCAGCCGAAAAGACATTGTTCTTGATAAGCTGCTGCGTTATCGTACTGCCTCCCTGAGTCTCCTTAAAGCCGCTCTTTATTGTGGAGTAGGCTGCACGTACGATTCCTATAGGGTCAATGCCGTTGTGATAATAAAAACGTGAATCCTCAATGGCTATAAAAGCGTCTATGAGGTGCTGCGGCATATCACTTATGCTCGCCTCAATTCGATTGGAGCCGGAAGCCACAAGTGTCTCAACCTTATTGCCGTTGCTGTCATATATGTATGACTGGTACCACTGAGGTGAAACGGCATCCAATGAAATCTGGGGAGCGGTCTGAATTATTCCCGTGAATGCTCCGAGACCTACGCATGCTATCATCACAAAGCAGATGACAAGGCATACGGTTATCAGTTTAAAAACTAAAAGCACTGCCTTGCGCCAGAGCTTGGTTGACGGCGAGCGTAGAGCTTTTATTTTCCTTCGTATTGATTTTGAACTGTAATTCATATTGTATATAACCTCCGATTTTTATATTATATCAAAAAAGGACAGTCAAATAAAGTAAATTATTGCTTTACAATTCATTTTTCACATATTATCCTTATTTTAAACAAGAACCGGGTAGGAGAATTGACATGGCAGAGCGCGTTACATTCATAAAGACGGGTGGCGGAGGCTACTATGAGGAGAAAAAGTCGAGGTTCATTGCGGCGGTATACAGCATCTCAAGTGAGGAGGAGGCTGCTTCCTATGTTGAAGCTGCCCGGAAAAAATATTGGGATGCAAGGCATAACTGTTATGCTTTTGTTATTGGAGATAACAATGAAATTATGAGATTTTCAGACGATGGCGAACCGTCGGGAACTGCGGGAAAGCCAATACTTGAGGTTATTGTGGGGCGAGGCATTCATAATTGTCTCATTGTAGTGACGCGGTATTTTGGCGGAACATTGCTTGGAACAGGCGGATTGGTGCGCGCATATCAGAAGTCGTCGCTTGATGCTCTTTGCAACAGCTCAATAGCCGTGCGGACGAAGGGAAGCCGTATAACGGTGAGAACCGATTATAACAGTGCGGGAAAGCTTCAATACGCTGCGCAGAAGAATGAGTGGATGCTCGAAAATATAATATATGAAGCGGATGTGAGACTTGTACTTGCGGTTCCGGAGAAAATGTGTGAAAGAGTTATAAAGGAAATCACGGAGATAACGTCAGGCAAGGCGCAGATTAATGAGGAAAAGAATATAGATATAGAAGAACCGATACAGCCGGATTAAAACTGTATCGGTTCTTTTATGAAACTTTTAATTATAATAGGATAAATCACTGTTACCCACATTATCACCATAAAATACCTGAAGGTGTTGGCAGGTATTGTGTTGCCAAGGAGAAGCTTAAGCCCGCTTTTAAATGCAAGTGCGCCTGCAAGTCCTATGACCACTTTGATAAGCTGCAGCCATACGCGGCTGTTTTTTGGGTTGAAATTGATATAGTGCTTTTCAATAAACCATCCTATTGCAAACCCGGCACCGGCACCGGCTGCCTTAAAGCCGTCCATAGCGAGAACGTCAGTGGTAAGTCCTGAATTGACCACATGGTATGAATAACCGAAAAGTCCGGCTGACAGCGCAAATATGAGAAGCATAACCAAAATATCCGTGAGTGTGTTTGAATTGAGATTGTCGTATATCAGGCTCACTGCAATGCTGATGACGATTGTTATCACAAAGCTTACAAGCACATCCTTGGGAGTATGGCAGCCGAGATACATGCGGGAAAGCATAACGGCAGCTATTATAATGAAAGAAACAGCGTACAGCCATCTCTTCTTAAAGTAGAATGAGACAGAACTGTAGAGACTTGTCGAACTCTGCGTATGTCCGCTTGGAAATGAGTATCCTGTAGCAGTGTCCATAACCTGTTCGACAGGCTTGAATTCAGGGTCGAGAACCCACGGCCTTTCTATTCTGAAATGAACCTTGAGACCCTGTACCGCAACACCGGACAGAAAGTAGGAAAACGCAATTCGGTAGGCAAGCTTCTTGTTGATACACCAGAAGATGACTGCAAACAGGCTTACCAGCACAAGCTCCTCCCCGAATGAGGTACATATAATAAAGAACACATCGAGAAAACCATTTCTTATGCTTTCAAGAAGATATAAAAATTCCATAATTATTTTCCTTTTTTATGCAGTTTGATAATTTGTTAACATAGTATTTCAATTATAGCACCTTTTAATTGGTTATGGTAGCATTATTTTTAAATTGAATTCGGTTTATCTGCCGGACATATTGGCTGCTTTTGGTCAAAACTATGCAAAATCAACAGAAAAACTGGAAACGCTTACATAGCATGCACAATTTTACATTGTTGTTTTCACTACAAAACAGACATAAAGACAGTAAAAGACAACTAAAAACAATACAATACAACATATTGTTAAAAAAACCGTGAAATTTTTTATAAAATAATAAAAATAGTACTTGTATATTTTGTATAAATTGTGGTAGTATGAGTATGCCGAAATTAGAATTATTACTAATTGCGACAGGGTTACACGTTTATGAAACGTGAAATAATCATTTATCTTTATTTTTTAAAAGGAGGTCATTTCTTACAATGAAAAAGATGACAAAAAAAGCTGTCTCTCTTGGACTTGTAGCTACCATGGCTCTCTCAATGACGGCTTGTAACAGTGCAACAGGCAACAACAACACTACTACATCCGCAGCAGAGACAACAACTCAGGCAGCAGGCACAGAGACAACATCAGCAGCAGAGACAACAACAGAGGTAGCTACTCAGCCGGCTGAGATAGTTAAGCCTGACAAGATTAAGGTTATGTGGGATGGAACAGTATTCAAGGAGGGCGATAACTACGCTGAGGCATTCTATGATGCATTAGAAAAGCAGCTCGGTATTGAGATTGAGTGGATTCGTCCTGATCATTCTACATATGCAGAGCAGGTTGGTATTGCGTTCACAGATAAGTCAACACTTGCAGATGTAGTTATTCTTCCATCTAACTATTATGCATCCTATGCAGCACAGGGCAACCTTTGGAACATGACAGATGCATGGCTTAACTCTGACACATATAATTCAGGCAGATTAATCGATGTTGCCCAGAACATCATTGACAGCTGGTATGTAACAGGACCGGATGGAGAGAAGGGAATCTACGGATTCTATCCTGCTCGTGGTAACGGATGTGTAACCTACGTTAATGCAGCACTTGCTGAGGCAGCCGGTTATACACAGGATACTCTTCCTAAGACATGGGCTGAGTATCAGGATTTCCTGCTTGCACTTAAGGGTGTAACAGGTGCAGCTCCTGTTCTTGCAGCAGGTCTTATCACAGACGAGGCTCCTTATGTTAACTACCTTCCTGAGTTCTATCAGGACGCTTATCCTGATTTCTACTATGATGAGACAGCAGGCGCATGGGTAGACGGTTTCGCAACAGACGCTATGGCAGCAGCTCTTGACAGACTTGCTTGGGGCTACGCTAACGGTGTTCTCGACTCACAGATTCTTGAGTCCCCATCAACATCCGATGTTCGTAACAAGTTCTATACGGGAACATCAACATCTGTATTCACATACTGGGCAGGTACATGGGCATATACCATCACTACTAACCTTGAGAAGAACGGAATTGACACAGGCGTATGGGCTCTTGAGCCAATCGAGGAGATGGGTGCTTACTATGAGAGACTTTCACCTATGATCTGTATCACATCTGCATGTGAGAACCCTGAGGGCGTATTCAAGTACTTTATTGATACAATCCTTGATGGTGGTGCTACACAGATGTTATGGCAGTACGGTGTTGAGGGCGTTCACTATGTAATGGAAGACGGCAAGTTAGTTGGCCAGGTAACTGAGGCTACTGTTAATGCAGAGAAGCAGACAAAGACAAAGAAGAACCTCTTCGAGGCTCAGTTAAAGCTTGCTGATTTCGACCCTGCCGTATATCCTGATGGCGATCCTGGTTATGCATCAACAGTAACGGATGAGGCTCTCAGCTCATTCAAGTTATTTGATGCTAATTCAAAGGCAGCTCCTGTAATCAACTCTACTGAGGTTTCACAGAAGTATAGCTCAACACTTCAGGATGCTAAGAAGAAGCTTGTTGCAGCAGTTACACAGGGTAATATGACAGGTGCTGAGGCTATTGCACAGTACAAGGAAGAGTGTGGCCCTATTTCAGACGCTATCTTAGAGTCATTCAACAACTAATTATCTTCTGATAGTTATTTGCGGGTTATTATAAGAATATTGAGTTAAGAAAGCCGCCGGAGGCTGAGTTTCAGTCTCCGGCAGCGTTTCGGTTGAAAATTGTTTTGTTATATATTTTATTTGCGAGGTAGTAACTCGTCAAATAACTTCCCATTTATTATAAGAGAAAGAAGGTATGACAATGTTATGTAAGGCATGTAACACCGAGATACCAAAGAAGGCAAAGAAGTGTCCGAAGTGCGGCTGGCAGGTTCGCAGAGAGCCATCTAATATTAAGCCTATTGCTATCACAGGTGCAGTTATCTCCTTTTTAGGCGGATTGTTCCCGTTCATACAGAATAGTGAGAATGTTAACTTAAAGATGTATACTCCGGCTTATGGTATGATGAACTATGAGCATCCGGCGGTATGGTATATTTTTATGTTACTTTTAGTAGCATCCATTGTACTTTGTGCAGTTAAATACGAAAAATTTTCAATTATCACAACTGTTCTGGCAGCAGTGATTTTTGGTGTAGCATATAATGACGCGTGCGGTCTTCACGGCGCACCGGGAATGATGGTCGGACTTGGTCTTCCTATAGTACTCATCGGTACGGTAATCGGCGTTGCCGGTGTATTCCTTGATGTATTAAAGTTCAAGAAAAAGCCTGAAGTTGATCCTCATTTTACAGGTAACTCCACATCAATATGGCGTAGAATGTATGTACATAGATGGTTCTATGTGATGGCTGTTCCGGTACTTGTATTCTTAATCATCTTTAACTACTTTCCAATGGCAGGCTTAAGATATGCATTCACAGAGTATAAGTCAGGTTCTGAGCCGGTATACGTCGGCGTTAAGCAGTTTATAAGCATGTTCGGTCTTACACCGCTTGCCAAGCTTGATTCTCAGGCGTTCTTTTCAGCCTTCGGAAATACACTTTTCCTTTCAATCATCAAGCTGTTCCTGAACACGTTTATGGCAGTTATCATCTCACTTTTACTTCATGAGATGAAGAATATCTACTTTAAGAAGACAGTACAGACAATTATTTACCTTCCACACTTCATGTCATGGGTAGTAGTTGCATCTATCTTCAAGATGTTACTTTCAACATCAACAACCGGTGTTATCAACACCGCACTTATCAACGCAGGTATTATTGATAAGCCTATTGAGTTCCTTACTAATGGTGCTAATTGGCGTTGGGTATACTTCCTCGTTAATATATGGAAGGATACAGGTTGGGGAACTATCCTCTTCCTCGCAACTCTTTCAGGTATCAGCCCTGACCTCTATGAGGCAGCACAGATTGATGGCGCTAACCGTATGAACAGAATGAAATACATTACTCTTCCGGCTCTTGCAAACACAATCATTACTGTATTTATTCTTAACCTTGCTAAGGTTATGAACCTCTTCGAGTCAGTATTCGTTATGTATAACCCATCTGTATATGATGAGGCCGATGTTCTTCAGACATACATTTACCGCAGAACCTTCAGTTCAGGTACAGCAGATTACGGTTATACAACAGCGGTCGGTCTTTTCCGTTCCGTAGTAAGCTGTGGACTTGTGTTAATTTGTAACTTCGCATCTAAGAAGGTGCGTGGTCGTGGAATTGTATAAGGAGGTAGAAGAATATGGAAGAAAATAAATACGTTTATAAGAAGCCTAAGAAGAAAATTACTCCTTTTGCAATTTTCAACACAATTTTATTCATAGTTATATCATTGATAATACTTTTGCCTATTTGGAAGGTATTGGTTGACTCATTTGATGCAACAGTTGGTTACGGACTTAACTTCTGGCCTAAGCAGTTTACAGCCGGCGGTTACAAGATGATTATTTCCAGAGCGGACTTATACAGACCATTCCTTATTTCCATCGTTACAACAGTAGCGGGAACATTTGTAGGTCTTACACTTTCCACTCTCGGTGCTTATGTGCTCATTCAGTGGGAGATGCCGGGTAGAAACTTCTTCTCATGGTTACTTCTCTTCACAATGTTGTTCAGCGGTGGTATGATTCCTACATACGTTGTTATGATGAACTTACACTTAACTAACACATTATGGGCAGTTATCCTTCCAATGGGTATCAACGTATACAACCTCGTACTCATGAGAAACTTCTTCGAAGGTATTCCGGGCTCACTTTTTGAGGCGGCAGAGATTGACGGATGTTCACCGATTATGATTTTCTTCAGAATCGTGCTTCCGCTCTCAAAGGCAGCTCTCGCAGCTATCGGTCTTATGTTTGCGGTTTCATATTGGAATGACTACACCAACTTCAAGATTTACATTACAAAGAATAAGCTTTTCAACTTCCAGATGAAGTTAAGAGCGATGGTTATGGATAGTGACCTTCCTACCGATGATGGTTCTATATCAAGTAACACGATTCAGAACGCAGCTATCATCGTAGCGATTATTCCATTCATGATTCTGTATCCTTTCTGCCAGGACTACTTTGTTCAGGGTGTTAATGTAGGTGCGGTTAAAGAGTGATTTTGTACTTCAAGGGTTTCGGGGATTTCCCCGGAGCCCTTTTTGCATATAGTGAAGTATCAAAGCATGTTGGGACATTGCGCGTGTAAATGATTATATTCATGTATTTGGTTCCGTTGTTCGAAGCAAGATGTCCTAAGAATTTTGATAAACATACATTATATGTTCGCCACCGCCGCCAAGCAGTCATCCGTGCCTGCATGGCGGCTATTCCGGCGTCCATGCCAGAATTGGCTGTGTGCCGAACAAAGTTCTAAGGACATCTAAGCTTCTTCCAAAAGTCACCGAATACATGAATATATCATTTTACACATCGCCAAGTGGTTGCTTATGCTTTGATACTTTTACTTTAATTTACATAAATTCATGAATTTGCATAAATTCATTTTCCGTGGAAATACAGTAATATCATAGGAATTAAGCGTATTGTGATTGAAAAATGAATGTAAATGTAGTAGAATAACGATGTAAGTGATACAAAAATACAGAAAATTTGTCAACAATCACAATGACAACATCTTTTTTGTTAAACAATACATAAAGTATGTAAAAACAGTATAAAACTTAGCTGTGTATAATCCTCTATGTCCATGAATATCACGACTTTTGAGAGAAGTTTAGATGTTCTTATAACTCTGTTCACAGATTAGCCAAAGCCAACATGGATGTTGGCTTAGATGCCAAAGTCCATGGATGGACGGCTGGCATCGGTGGCATATATGGATGTAAGGTAAATCAGAGTTCTTAGAACATCTTGCTTCGGACAATGGAGTTGATATTCATGGACATAGAGAATTATACACTCGAAATGTAATATGGTTTTTACACGCAAGCTTAAAGAAAAGAGGTACACACATGGCTTTATTGTCAGATACACCGCGAATCTTCTGGGCAGGAGATTCCACGGTTAAGCAGAATGATTTTACAAGTTATCCGCAGTGCGGTATAGGACAGGGCTTTTCGCTCTTTGTGAAGAAGGAGATTCTCATTGTCAACCGTGCGGAGAACGGAAGAAGCACGAAGAGCTTCATTGATGAGGGAAGATTGGAATTTATTAAGGAGAACATCAGAAAGGGAGATTTCCTCTTTGTGCAGTTCGGTCATAATGATGAGAAGAATGACCCATTGAGATATACGGAGCCACAGACAAGCTTTAAAGACAATCTGAGAACTTTCATTAAGACGGCGAGGGATGTCGGGGCGTATCCGCTCCTTATAACACCATTGTACAGAAGGCTGTTTGAGTCGGAGGGGAAGCTTGTTGACAATACACATCTTACATACCCACAGGCAATGCTTGAGGTCGGTGAAGAGTGCAATGTACCGGTTATTGATTTGTGTACAATGAGCCGCCGAAAGATAGAAAAGACGGGAGATATGGACAGCAGAAAATGGTTCATGCATTTGGCACCGGGGGAGTTTCCTAATTATCCTGAGGGCAAGACGGATAATACTCATCTTCAGTATGCAGGCGCCGTTGCATTTGCAGAGCTGATTGCAGCAGGGATTGCGAAGCTTGACAGCCCATACAGAGACATGCTTGTGAACCCTGACGATGTGAAAGAGGATGCGGCACTGTTAATAGATTAAGACAGCTTATTTTGCAGATATTGAGCAGTTGTTCGAATTTAACAAACTCGCAAGCAGGTGCTTCAGAGCGGTCGGTATTTAGGTGACGTATTTTGTCACCTTATGTACCGCTACCGGCGATGAGCAACGAGAGTGTGCCTGCGGCGAATTGTTAAATTCGAACAACGTAAAATATAGATACTAAATCATTAAATTATAAACATGGAGGAATATAACATGACAACGAGAGAGATTATTGACACTCTGCGCTATATGTCCGTTGAGAGCATGGGCGCGCCTGAGGGTGTCATTGTGAGTCGTGCCGTGTGGGAGTATGGTACACTTCCGGAAGGCAACGAGAAGGAAGAACTTAAGAAGGCTATAGTTGATAAGGCTGAACAGATGAAGGATAAGAAGACGGCAGTTGATGGGTGTGAATATCCGTCGGCGATGAATCTTCTGTATGCGGCATACAATTTGACAGGTGATGAGACATATAAGAGTGTGATAACCGAGCTTGAGAAGTCGGAGACATATATGGGGCTTGCTTTTGATATGAATTATGAGACCATGTTCGGAGGCAAGGAACATTATCATGCACTCACCGTCAGATTCGCAGAACTTAAAAAGAGTGACAGAAATAATGAGATGCAGGAAGCACTCTTTATGCTTGCACTCGCGGATACGATTGCGGCCATTGCAGAACCTGTATATGAGCTGTACAGAAGCCTTGTTGATATGTTCAGGGATGAGCTTGGACAGCTTATTGACAGGGCATGGGAACGCGAGGGAATAATGAGAAAGCATATAAGCGGTGAGCATGTAAATATCATGGCTGATGCGGATGCACAGTCGGTTATGCAGCTTGCTGTGAAAAAGGCATGTGCACTCAAGGTGGTTCTTGCCGAGAAGTATCAGGTATATGCAGAGCAGATGTAAGCATATATGCAGAGCAGATGTAAGCATATACGCAAGCGGGTATATGAAATATAAACATATGCAAAATACGGTAAATTAAAAGTATCGGACATTTAATAAAATAAGCCGCGGATATGCGGCGGAACGGAGTGAATTATATGGAGCTTGGTCTGGTTGCAAAGACATCAAGAAATGTCTGCATAGAGCTTAAGAATACGGGTATTTTCTACACGGATACACCTAATTATGATATTTATGTTAATGGAGTATACACGCAGTCGACGAACCGCGTTATTACTTCAATTTACGGGCTTTTGCCGGATACGGATTACAGCATTGAGGTTGTTGAGAGCGGTGAGGCTGGAAATGCGGGCACTAAAAATGAGAATAACAAGGGATATATAGATGTACACACCGATTATGAGTATGTGACGCTTAATGTACGCGACTTCGGAGCATACGGCAACGGTGAACATGACGATACACTTGCGATACAGACTGCCATTATGGCATGCCCTAAGGGTGGAAGAGTGTTTGTTCCGGCGGGAGTGTATAAGATTACATCACTTTTCTTAAAGAGTGACCTTGTGCTTGACCTTGCGAAGGATGCTGTTTTGTCAGCGTTTACGGAGAGGGAGAAGTTCGGTATACTTCCCGGCATGATTCAGAGCTATGACGAGAAGGATGAGTATAATTTAGGAACATGGGAAGGAAATCCGCTTGATTGTTTTACGGGTATAATCACGGGAATCAATGTTGAGAATGTGGTTATAACAGGTGAAGGAACAATCGACGGATGTGCAGGCTTTGACAATTGGTGGAAGAACTGCAAGATAAGAAAGATTGCGTGGAGACCGAGACTTGTGTTCATCAGCCATTGCAAAAATGTGGTTCTTCACGGTGTGACCGTGACAAATTCACCTTCATGGACGCTGCACCCGTATTTTACGGAGAATATAAGATTTGTCGATTTGAAGGTAATTAACCCGGCCAATTCACACAATACGGACGGGCTTGATCCTGAGTCCTGCAAGGGTGTGGAGATTGTCGGTGTATACTTCTCGGTTGGCGATGACTGTATAGCAATAAAGTCAGGCAAGATATATATGGGAAGAAAGCATAAGATTCCTACCTCCGATATGCTTGTACGCCAGTCCTGCATGCGTGACGGACATGGTGCCGTTACGGTGGGAAGCGAGATTGCTGCAGGTGTTAACAATGTAAAGATTACCGATTGTCTGTTCCTCAATACCGACAGAGGCTTGCGTGTAAAGACAAGAAGAGGAAGAGGAAAAGATTCCGTTCTTGATAATATTACATTTGAAAACATCAAGATGGACAATGTCATGACTCCGTTTGTTGTCAACAGCTTCTATTTCTGTGACCCGGATGGAAAGACAGAATATGTGGGAAGCAGGAATCCGCTTCCTGTCGACGACAGGACACCTAGAATTGACAGACTGACCTTCAGAAACATCGAGTGCCATAACTGCCATGTGGCAGGAGCGTATATATACGGACTTCCTGAGCAGAAGATTGCGGAGGTTACGATGGAGAACGTCCACATCGACTATGCGCAGGATGCCAAGTCGGGTGTTGCAGCGATGATGCTCGGCTGCGACGCTTCAAGCAGGCGCGGAATTGTGGCAGCCAACGTAAAGAAGCTCAACCTTGTAAATGTGAAGGTTGAGGGAGCGGCGACGGAGCCGTACGAACTCATCAACGTGGATTCGATAATGAGCAAATAATCAGTAAAAATGAGGGAGCGCTTATGAACAAAGAGCTTCTCGATATTTTGAGAAAAATAACGCCCGAGGAGCAGGAGATTCTCTCGGGCAAAAAGATAAGCAAAGACCGCTATTCTTCCACGGGTGAATTCACCATCCGTGGAGAGAAGATGCTCGACAAGGGAAGTCTTATCAATATAAGAACGCATACGCGGTTCGTAGCTTTCCCTAAGCATCGACATGATTACATTGAGATAATCTATATGTGCAGCGGAAGCACCACACACGTTATCAATAGTGATACCAAGATTGTGTTAGAACAGGGGAATCTTCTCTTCCTCAATCAGTTTTCTTATCATGAGATACTTCCGGCGGGCGAGGATGACATTGCGGTGAACTTCATTGTCAGACCTGAATTTTTTGATGTGGCGTTCGATATGATGGAGGAGGAGAATGTGCTGAGAAAATTCATAGTCAGCACCCTCTGCAACAATACCGATGAGGCGGCTTATCTGCATTTTAACGTCTCGGACATACTTCCGATACAGAATCTGGTCGAGAATATGGTGTGGTCGCTCGTGAATAAGCAGAGCAACAACCGACGTATCAACCAGACTACGATGGGACTTCTCTTTTTGCAGCTTATGAATTATGTCGATAAGCTTGAGCAGGACGGGAACACGCTAGATGTCGGCAATGAGAACAGGATTTCCTTCGCGACGCTCAAGTATGTGGAGGAGAATTACAGGGACGGCTCGCTTGCGGAACTTGCTAACCGCCTTAATATGTCGATATACTCGCTCTCGCGCCATGTAAAGCAGGCTACGGGGTACAATTTTAAGGAGCTTTTGCAGATTAAAAGGTTTAACAAGTCGGTGCAGCTCCTCACGGAGACGACGCTTCCGATAGCGGATATTATAGCGGCGGTCGGGTATGATAACACGAGTTATTTTTTCAGGGTATTCAAAGAAAAATATGGCTGCAGCCCAAAACATTACAGGGATGAACGTTGCAAATAAGGACGTATTTTTGACCAATATACGTCCTTTTATTATGTCCTTTTTTGAGCTATAATGAATATAGTTTATGGCGGTTGAGCGCGGAAGATTGGAGGATTATATGAGCAATTACTATCTGGCTGTTGACATTGGGGCGTCAAGCGGAAGGCATATTCTCGGACATGTTGAGGACGGTAAGATTACCTATGAGGAGGTATATCGTTTCGAGAACAATCTGGAGAAGAGGGACGGACATCTGTGCTGGAATATTGACAGATTGTTCGAGGAGATTGTGAACGGTATTGCCAAGTGTAAGGAGATTGGAAAGATTCCGGTATCTATGGGGATTGACACCTGGGGAGTGGATTTCGTTCTTCTTGACGAGAATGATAAGGTTCTCGGAGACACCGTGGCATACAGAGATTCAAGAACAGAGGGCATAGACAAGGAACTTTATAAGGTGATTCCCGAGAAGGAGCTCTATGCGAGAACAGGTATACAGAAGGCATTGTTTAACTCAGTATATCAGCTCTATGCAATCAAGAAGGAGCATCCGGAATATATTGAGAATGCGAAGAGCTTTCTCATGATTCCCGAATATTTTAACTTCCTTCTTACGGGAGTTAAGAAGAATGAGTACACCAATGCGACTACGGGACAGCTCGTGAATGCCGTTACCAAGGATTGGGATTATGAGATAATAGACCGTCTCGGCTACAACAGAGAGATGTTCGGAAAGCTCAACCTTCCTAAGACATCGGTTGGAATGCTTAAGAAAGAGATTATTGACAGAGTGGGATTTGACATGGAGGTTGTTCTCCCTGCAACTCACGACACAGGCTCGGCTGTCATGGCGGTTCCGGCAAACGATGATGATTTCATATATCTGAGCTCAGGTACCTGGTCACTTATGGGCATTGAGAGAAAGGAAGCCGACTGCTCGGAGAAGAGCTGTGAGTATAATTTCACGAATGAGGGCGGCTATGACTATCGTTTCAGATATCTTAAGAATATCATGGGCTTATGGATGATTCAGTCAGTCAGAAGAGAGCAGCCGACGAAGCTTCCGTTCCAGGAGCTTATTGCGCTGGCACAGAAGGAGGAGGCTTTCACTTCGAGAGTCAATGTGAATGATCAGTCCTTCCTTGCACCTGAGAGCATGACTGAGGCTATAAGGACATATTGCAGGAATTTAGGTCAGGCTGTTCCTGAGAATCTCGGACAGGTGCTTCAGTGCATCTACAACTCACTTGCTGACAGCTACGCTGAGACGGTAAAGCAGATTGAGGAGATTACGGGAAGAACCTACAAGCGACTTCACATTGTGGGCGGAGGCTGTCAGGATCAGTACCTCAACAAAAAGACGATGGAAGCGACAGGCAAGGAAGTGTATGCAGGTCCTGTTGAGGGAACTGCACTCGGAAATCTTATGGCTCAGATGTTAAAGGGCGGCGAGTTCGCAACACTTGAGGCTGCAAGAAGCTGTGTAGCAGAATCCTTCGATATCAAGAAGGTAGGATAATTTCCCGAAATCAAGCCGGGTCTATTTCCCGACATATTATATGATTAATTTATGAAAGGTGGATTTTAAAAATGTACGATGTTGAAAAGGGTTATCAGATGGCAAAGGATTTCTACGCTCAGTATGGAGTTGACGTAGATAAGGCGATTGAAATCGCGGACAGAGTTCCAATCTCCATGCACTGCTGGCAGGGCGATGACGTTGCAGGTCTTGAGAAGAAGGGCGACGATGCACTCACAGGCGGTATTCAGGCAACAGGAAACTATCCTGGCAAGGCTGGAAATGCCGAGGAGTTAAGACAGGATATCGAGGAGGCTATGAAGTTCATCCCGGGAGAGTTAAAGCTTAACCTTCATGCAAGCTACTTAGAGGCAGACACTTTCGTTGACAGAGATGCAATCGAGCCAAAGCATTTTGACAAGTGGGTAGACTGGGCTAACGAGCATAATATCGGTCTTGATTTTAACCCTACATATTTTTCACATCCAAAGAGCTCGAACGGAACACTCTCAGCAGCAGATGACGATGTTCGTAACTTCTGGATTGAGCACGGTATCAGAAGCCGTAAGATTGGTCAGTATTTTTATGAAAAGACTGGCAAGGTATGTGTTATCAACCACTGGACACCTGATGGAGACAAGGAGGTTCCTGTTGATACACTTGCTCCGAGACTCAGACTTAAGGACAGCTATGACAAGATTTTTGAGGCTACGAAGGATGTTAAGGGCGTTATGGACGGTATTGAGTCCAAGGTATTCGGTATCGGACTTGAAAGCTATACAGTAGGCTCACATGAGTTCTGCATGGGTTATGTAATGAATGCAAAGAGCGACCATATCATGATGACACTCGATACAGGACACTATCATCCTACAGAGGTTGTATCCGCTAAGCTTTCAGGCGTATACACATTCGCAGACCACGCTCTTTTACATGTATCACGTCCTGTACGCTGGGATTCCGACCATGTAGTAAGCTTCGACGATGAGACAAGAGCCATCATGGAGGAGCTTGTGCGCATGGGTAAGCTCGAGGATACTTACATTGCAACCGACTTCTTCGATGCGTCAATCAACCGTATCGCAGCATGGGTAATTGGTATCCGCAACACAAGAAAGGCTATGCTTGCAGCTCTCTTACAGCCGGTTGACACAATGAAGAAGATTGAGAAGGACGGCGATGTGAGCGGCAGACTTGCATACAAGGAAGAGTTCAAGGCAGCTCCGTTCGCACTTGTATGGGATTACTACTGTGCTAAGAAGGGTGCAGGCGTAGGTCTTACATGGCTTGATGATGTACGCGCTTACGAGAAGGATGTTCTCTCTAAGAGACAGTAAGTAACTAAAAAACTAAGTTGGTTAGATTTAATACATAATCCGGCATGGAGAATATCGCTCCGTGCCGGATTTTTTGTCGATAAGATAAGATTGAATTTTTAACGGTTTTCTTACACAGGAATTCTCGGATATTACTTTGGTAAATAACATCATTGAACAGATTGCGTCAGGTGAAAATACAATCAATACAATTTCGTTAAAGGTTGGAGAGAAGGACACAACGGTTCTCTACTCATTGGAGAAGCTTATGGAGATTGGCTTGGTCGAGAAGAGAAAATGTATTACTGAGGAGAAAAACAGAAAAAAACACAGCACATTTTAAATGACAGTATGTTAAAATTCTGGTATGAATTTATACCAAAGGCAACAAGCGTTATTGAGATGGAGCAGGGCGATTCGGCGGGTTTATGACCAACGTGGGGGTATGGTGGGGAACAGAGCAGATAGAAAACTCAAAGGTTGAGAGAATTCAGCAATCTGCCGATATAGACATCGTGGGAATATCCGAAATTGATAAGACTGCCGTAATCGGGGAATGCAAGTTTAAAAATGAACGGATAGATAAAAATGTCTATGACACGCTGATTAGAAGAGCCTCTCGGATTATCGGAAAGTATAAGATTACTAAATATTTGTTTTTCTCACTGAGTGGATTTACTGAGTGGTTCGACAGTATCTCTGATGATAATGTTATTTTGATAACATTGGAAGATATGTATAATTAATTTTTGGAGGGGTTACAATGTATAAAATACTGCTGGTCGAGGACGATGCGGGAATAGCGAAGGAGATTGCGGATTATGCCGCAGGCTGGGGACTGGAAGTGCATATTGTGAAAAATTTTGAGAAGGTAATGGAGGAGTTTGCAGCGGTGCAGCCGCACCTTGTGCTGCTCGATATATCTCTGCCGTACTTTGACGGGTATTACTGGTGCAGTCAGATAAGAAAGGTGTCAAAGATTCCGGTGATATTCCTGTCATCGGCGGCGGATAACATGAACATTCTCATGGCGGTGAATATGGGTGCTGACGACTTTATCGCGAAGCCGTTTGACAGAAACGTACTTATCGCGAAGCTCTCGGCGATGCTCAGAAGAAGCTATGACTTTGCAGCGTCGGTGAGCATAATCGAGCACAAGGGTGCAATGCTCAACACGGCTGACAACACGCTGACATATCAGGGAAATAACATAGATTTGACGAAAAATGAGTACAAGATACTTCTTGCGCTTATGGAGAACAGGGGAAAGGTCGTGAGCCGCGAGAGCCTTATGGAGAGACTGTGGGAGAGCGACAGCTTCGTGGACGAGAACACGCTCACGGTGAATGTGAACAGGCTGAGAAAAAAGCTCGACAATGCAGGGCTTAAAGACTTCATAACGACCAGGTTCGGAGTCGGGTACATAGTGTAAAAGGGGATTGGTATGAAAAACAGACTGCAATTTGTATTGAAGTATATATTCGGAAAGAAAAAGGAGCTCGCCGTGTTTGCGGTGTGCTGCGTGATATTTCTGTTTACCTTCGGAATGTACGGCATAACATTAAAAGCAGCTGCATATCCGACATTCGTCTGCTTCGTGATAATTCTCACGGCTCTCACGGTCGATGCCTGCATGAAATACGGCAAATGGAAAAGAATGCAGGAAATCCTGCAAAAAACTGTCGGTGATGACGGAGAGTTTGTTAGAATACTTGGTGGCGACGAACTGAATAAAATCGTGGATTCGGACGACATAATGCAGGTTCAGCTTTTGGAGGTCATAAGAAAGCTCAAGGAGAGCGGAATGTGTCTCGGGGATTCGATGAACATGAAATATGCTGACATGGTGGATTATTATACAATGTGGGCGCACCAGATAAAGACACCTATTGCCTCGATGCACCTTATCCTTCAAAAACAGGATTCAGAGGATTCGAGGAGGTTAAGAACGGAGCTTATGAGGATTGAGCAGTATGTTGAGATGGTGCTTTGTTTTTTGAGGCTTGACTCGGACTCGACCGACTATGTGCTGAAGGAGTACAGGTTAGATGACATAATACGCACGGCGATACGAAAGCTTGCGCCGCAGTTTATAATGAAGAAGCTTGTACTTGATTATGAGACGATTGATAAGCAGGTGCTGACGGACGAGAAGTGGCTTGGCTTTGTGATTGAGCAGGTGTTGTCAAATTCGGTAAAATATACGGAGAGCGGTAAGGTTAAGATAAGCTGTGAGGGCAGTAAGCTTGTTATAAGTGATACGGGAATCGGAATAGCACATGATGACCTTCCGAGAATATTTGACAAAGGTTATACGGGCTTTAACGGGCGCATGGACAGAAAGGCGAGCGGAATCGGCTTGTACCTGTGCAGGAGGATATGCAATAACTTAGGGCACGGTATAACGGCTGAATCGGTTCCGGGACAGGGAACAACGATTGCGATAGAGCTTGAGAGAAATAATCTTGAAGTGGAATGAAAATTTATTACATAAATGTAAGATTTGAATGAGGAAATGTAAGCCGATGAAATGGAGATGCATTTCCTTTTTTGATATAGTGTTGGCATGAGGAGAAAAAATAGATTAAAAAATGCCGTGCGTTGTGTGTGCGGCGGTCAAACATTCAAAGCGTTAAGATGGAGGGAAAAATGAGTATTTTAGAGGCAGCAAACATCAAAAAGACGTACACGACAAGGTTCGGAGGCAATAAGGTTGAAGCTCTTAAGAATGTGTCCTTCCTTGTTGAGAAGGGTGAGTATGTGGCGGTTATGGGAGAATCAGGTTCAGGTAAGACCACGCTTCTCAACATACTTGCGGCACTTGATAAGCCGACAGGCGGAAGGATAAGGCTTGAGGGGCAGGATTTGTCACAGCTCAGCGAGAAGGAGCTTGCACAGCTGAGACGCGATAAGCTGGGCTTTGTTTTTCAGGATTTTAACCTGCTTGACACATTCACGCTCGAGGACAACATATATCTTCCACTTGTGCTTGCGGGGGAAAAGTACGCGGAAATGAAGAGAAGGCTTATACCGCTTGCGGTTCAGCTCGGAATCGAGCCTTTGCTTAAAAAGTATCCTTACGAGGTCTCCGGAGGTCAGAAGCAGAGGGCGGCAGTTGCAAGAGCACTTATAATTAATCCGAGCATTATATTGGCGGATGAGCCGACGGGCGCGCTCGATTCTAAGTCGACGGATGAGCTGTTGAGGCTCTTTGGTGAGATTAATGAGAAGGGACAGACGATTCTGATGGTGACGCATTCGGCGAAGGCTGCAAGCCATGCCGGGAGAGTTCTCTTTATAAAGGACGGGGAGGTGTTTCATCAGATATACCGTGGGGAGGACTCAAAGGATGAATTTTACAGAAAGATAGCCGATACGCTTACCGTGCTTGCAACAGGAAGCAGGAACGGTGAAGAGTGAGAGAAAGAGGGGAATGACAGATGGGAATAGGCTTTTACCCGCATCTTGCGTGGGACGGTATAAGAAAAAATAAAAGACTTTATCTTCCGTACATACTGACCTGTACGGGGATGGTCATGATGTTCTATATAATTGCATTTCTCGCGGGCGATACGATGCTTAAGACGGTGCGCGGCGGCTCCTTCGTGACGGAAATGCTTGGATTGGGAACGTATGTGATAATGATTTTTGCGGTCATATTTCTCTTTTACACGAACTCTTTTCTGATGAAGAGGAGAAAAAAGGAATTCGGACTGTACAATGTGCTTGGTATGGGAAAGGGCAATCTGGCGAGAATATTATTCTGGGAGAGCGTTCAGATTGCATTCATATCAATAAGTACAGGACTTGTGTTCGGAATGGTGTTTGCAAAGCTCGGTGAAATTGCCGTGATGCATGCAATAAATGGGGAGAATAATTACAATATAAAGGTCAATGCCGAGGCACTTTTAATGACATTGAAGGTTTTCGGAGCTATATATGTACTGTTGTTTTTGAATATGGTACGACAAATAAAAATGTCAAACACGGTCGAGCTGCTAAAGAGTGATAACAAGGGAGAGAGACCGCCGAAGGCCAACTGGTTCATCGCACTGTGCGGTGTCGTTATCCTCGGAGGAGCATATTATATTGCAGTGACGATAGAAGATCCGATCACGGCACTTTCCATGTTCTTTGTCGCAGTAATTATGGTAATAATAGGAACTTATCTGTTGTTTATCGCGGGTTCCGTTACACTTTGCCGCATACTTCAGAAGAATAAGCATTACTACTATAAGACTAACCATTTTGTGTCGGTATCATCAATGCTGTACCGGATGAAGAGAAACGGTGCAGGTCTTGCATCAATATGTGTACTCTGCACGATGGTGCTCGTCATGCTGTCCTCGACGGTATGTCTGTATACCGGCGAGGAGGGAGTCATAAGAAACAGATACCCGAAGGATATTGACATAACGGTCACGTTTGACGATTATGAAAGCATGGATGATTACATGGAAAAAATTAAGACATTCGTGGAGGATGGTGTAAGCAGAGCAGGGGGAGAAGCTGAGAATGTGATCGATTATTCCGCGGCAATATTCGGAGCGGTGCTTGACGATGGAAGGATTGTGTGTGGGGAGAATGAGTATTATAATTTCAATCTTGGACAGTCGGCACAGACTTATAAGGTGTTTGTGATTTCAGCAGATGACTACAACAGACTGATGAATGATAACCTCGAGATTGCAGACGATGAGGCTGTTATATGCTTCACGAAGGGTATGGGAAGTTCAAAGACCAATTCTTTTGAAGAGCTTTCTGTCGGAGATGGCGGACCATGCTATAAGGTTAAGAAGGTTGTTGATAAATTTATCTCCAACGGAACGGAGGCATTAAACGTGCTTCCTGCGATTTACATTTTCGTGAATAATCCGAGTGATATAGCTCTGCAGATGATGCCGGTGAAAAATTCACAGGGCAGCAGTATTGTATCGATTCAGTGGTTCTATCAGTTCGACATGACAGGGGATGAGGCAAAGAAGCTTGCAGCCACGAACGAAATAAACGCAGCACTGGAGCAGGCATACAAGAGTGATTCACGGGTTACTGAAGGTATGAGCAATATCCGGATTGAGGGAAGAGCGGCCGAGAGGGATAATTTCTACACAATGTTTGGGGCACTCTTATTCCTTGCAATTTTCCTCGGAATTGTGTTTATGCTCGCCACGGTGCTTATCATATATTACAAGCAGGTCACGGAAGGCTATGAGGACTGCGGACGTTTTGAGATTATGAAAAAGCTCGGTATGACCAGGAGAGATATCAAGTCGAGCATCAATTCGCAGATGCTCACGGTATTCTTTCTACCGATAGTGGCGGCGTGTGTTCATCTTGCTTTTGCTTTTCCGATTGTGAGTAAGCTTTTGATGTGCTTCGGTTTTAACGATAAGGGTATCTTCGCACTGGTGAATGTGGTGTGTGTGCTTGTGTTTGCATTATTTTACGTCATTGTGTACAGAATTACGTCAAAATCGTATTATAATATTGTAAATGAATAGTCAAAAGTATTCTTGAATTTTCATATACAAGCAAGTATAATATACATGTATTTGTCAATATACTGTAATAAAATAAGGATAGTGTATGCCATGAAAATTTGGGAATTCTTTGAAAATATGAACGAATGTGTGTATGCTTCGGACATAGATACGGATGAATTGGTATATATGAACAAAAAAGCACTCGGGATGTATGGAATTCATTCGTTAGACGAAGTTTCGGGAAAGAAATGCTATGAGGTGCTGCAACACTGTGCGGCACCTTGTGCTGCTTGTAACAACAGCCGGCTGCGTGAGGGTGAATTTATAGAGTGGGGACATTACAATCCCCTTCTCAATAAGAATTTTGCCATTAAGGATACTGTTGTCACCGACAGCGGCAGAAGGTACAGAGTGGAGATTGCAATTGATGCCGATGCGGAGGGCCATACCTATGATTGTGGGGAAGCCAGCCGGTATGAGAATATCGAGGCTATGTCGAATGAGGCACTCAGAGTTGCACTTCAGGCACCTACACCTGATTTATCATTGCAGATAGTGCTTGAATATATCGGCAAGGCATTGCACGGAGAGAGGACATATATTTTTGAGAAGAACGAGCTTGGAGGGGATGATAATACCTACGAGTGGTCGGCCGCCGGTGTTGAGTCGCAGAAGGATACACTTCAGAACGTTCCTGAGGATGTATGTGCCGACTGGTATAGGAATTTTGCCGAAAACAGACACATTGTTATAGTTGATTTGGAGGATATAAGAGAGAGTGATCCACTGCAGTATGATAATTTAAAGCGTCAGGATATACATTCACTTGTTGTCGTGCCTCTTTATGACAACAAGCAGGCAATAGGTTTTTACGGTGTGGATAATCCTCCTGCGAGTGCAATAAAATATGCATCCAATATTCTGCACATATTAGCACATTTTATCATATCCTGCATCAGAAGAAGAAATCTTGTGAGGGAGCTCAAAGTTATGAGCTACAGTGACCAGTTGACCGGACTGGGAAACAGATATGCACTTAGCAGGTATATGAAAACGGTTGATGAGAGCAGAAGCCTTGGAATCGTGTATTGTGATGTCACGGGTCTTAAGAAGGTGAATGATACCGAAGGACACGAGAAGGGCGACAGACTTCTTAAAAATGCCTGCGAAAGCCTACATAGAGTGTTCGGTGGCTATGGCTTGTTCAGAATAGGCGGAGATGAATTCTTAGCTGTTGCCAACGGTGTAACCAAGGAAGCTCTCGACGAGCGGGTAGGGCTTCTTAAAGAGGATATGAAGCAGCATGAAGTCAATATGGCTGTAGGTGAGGTGTGGACTCATAAGGCACCGAGAACCCCGGATGCTTTGTTGACGGAGGCAGAGAAGAAGATGTATCAGGATAAGGCTGAGTATTATAAGAGGACAGGAATTGACAGAAGAAAGCACTAATATAATAGAAAGCAGAGAGTAATTAAATTAATGGAAAAAAGTAAAACAGACAACATGACCAATGATGTTAATGAGGTTAAGAGCACTGAAGCTGTATCGGATGCAGTCAGATATGAGGATGCACCTATTGATGAGAGAATCATACGGGCAGTGCAGGAGATGGGCTTTGAAGTGATGACACCGATTCAGCAGCAGGCGATTCCGGCTCTTTTAGAGGGCAGGGATGTACTTGGTCAGGCACAGACGGGAACCGGTAAGACGGCTGCATTCGGTATCCCGATGATACAGAGAATAGACCCTTCTGTTGAGGGAGTACAGTGCATAATTCTCTGCCCTACGAGGGAACTTGCAATCCAGGCTGCGGATGAGCTTCGCAAGTTTGCCAAGTTCATGCACGGAATCAAGGTTCTGCCTATCTACGGGGGACAGGATATAGCGAAGCAGATTCGTTCACTCAAGGGAAATGTATCAATAATTGTCGGAACTCCGGGACGTGTCATGGATCATATGAGGAGACATACACTGCGTCTTGAGAACATAAAGGCTATTGTTCTTGATGAGGCGGATGAGATGTTAAACATGGGTTTCCGTGAGGATATTGAGACTATTCTTAAGGAAATTCCGGAGAATCACCAGACTGCACTCTTTTCTGCCACAATGCCTAAGCCGATTCTTGATATAACCCACACCTACCAGAAGGCTGCGGTTCATGTCAAGGTTGCGGCAAAGGAAGTGACAATACCGCTTGTAAAGCAGTATTATTATGAGGTTCAGCGCCAGAATAAGGCGGAAGTGACAGCAAGACTTTTGGATTATTATAATCCTAAGCGTTCACTTATTTTCTGTAATACTAAGAAAATGGTTGACGATCTCACCGAAGAACTAAAGGGAAGAGGATATTTTGCAGAGGGGCTTCACGGTGATATGTCACAGTTCCAGCGTGACAAGGTTATGAACGGCTTCAGAAACGGAACGGTTGAGATTCTTATTGCAACGGATGTTGCTGCAAGAGGAATTGATGTTGATGATGTCGAGGCGGTATTCAACTATGATGTGCCGCAGGATATCGAATATTATGTGCACAGAATCGGCAGAACGGGAAGGGCGGGTAAGACAGGACGCTCCTTCACGCTGGTTGTGGGCAGAGAGATATATAAGATAAGAGAGATTGAGAACGTGTGTCATACCAAGATTAAGGCGCGCACGATTCCTTCCGCTGCAGATATTACGGCAGTGAAGGCACAGAAGATTCTCTCTAAGGTTATGGAGGTCAGAAACGAGAAGGATTTGACCAAGATGACCAAGATTATCACTGACAAGATGAACGACGATGATGTAACGGCGATTGAGCTTGCCGCCGCATTCCTTAAGATGCACATGGGCGAAGAACTCGAGGATATTCCGGTCGAGGTATACAAGCCAAGACGCGCACGCCACTTCGAGGATGAAAAAGGACGAAGAGGCGGACGCAGGGAAGGACGTGACGAGCACCGTGAGAGGAGCGGCAGAGCCGGCAGGGACGAGCACCGTGAGAAGAGCAGTAAGCCGGGCAAGGACGAGCGACGCAGGAAGGAGCGTATCGGACGCGACGGCAACGCGAGGAACGATAAGGGACGAGTTGATTTTGGTGTTGAACGCCGCTTGAGAGAGAAGCGCGAGAAACAGAAGAATAAGAAGAAGGACTAACCTGATTTTGATTATCTCCGCCGTGAAAACGACGGGGATTTTTTTGTGTAATAGGGTATAGCTTTTTTATACCGGTTAGTGTATACTAATCATGCGGAAGTTATATAAGACTAACTAAAGGCGGATTTTATTAGATATCACACACTATATATCCGTACATATAATAAGATGAAGTGTGTCGGAGAGGCGCTCGGAAAAGGAGGATATTATGAACGGTATAATTTTAGCAGTTATAATAATCGCTGTATGCAGGGCAGTCAAGGTTATATTGAGAAGAGAAATAAAAAAATTCAGCAATACAAATGACAATAATTTCAAGGGGGCGGTGGGGGCATGATGGATGTAATGTCAGGGCTTTTAATACCGTTTGCGGGTACATCGCTTGGTGCCGCATGTGTACTTTTTGCAAGAAAAGAAATGAATGCAGGACTTCAGAGGGCTCTGACCGGATTCGCCGCCGGAGTTATGGTGGCTGCGTCCGTGTGGAGCCTTTTGCTTCCTGCACTGAGTCAGGCGTCATATATGGGGAAGTGGTCGTTCATTCCGGCAGTCGTGGGATTCTGGGTGGGGATATTGTTCCTGTTTCTGCTTGACAACGTAATACCACATCTGCACTCTGATACCGAACAGGCTGAAGGACCACAGGCAAATCTAAAAAAAACGACCATGCTTGTCCTTGCGGTGACACTTCATAACATTCCCGAGGGAATGGCTGTGGGAGCCGTGTATGCAGGATATGTGAGCGGAAATTCAGATATAACTCTTATGTCTGCGATGGCACTTGCGGTTGGAATAGCGATACAGAACTTTCCTGAGGGTGCGATCATTTCAATGCCGCTTAGAAGCCGCGGTGTCAGCAGAGGAAAGGCCTTTTTATACGGAGTATTATCGGGAGCCGTGGAGCCGGCTGGAGCACTTCTTACAATCATGGCGGCAGGAATCGTAGTGCCTATGCTGCCGTATCTTTTGAGCTTTGCGGCGGGTGCGATGCTGTATGTTGTGGTTGAGGAGCTTATTCCGGAGATGGCGCAGGGAAAGGGCAGGCAAAGTGATATAGGAACATTGCTATTTGCTGCGGGATTTACTATAATGATGACACTGGATGTGGTATTCGGGTAGAGTACTTTAAATCTTAATGATAAATATTGTGAAATTTTAATATATTGCCATCAGGCACGCTCTCGCTACAATTTGCTACGCAGCGGTGCATAATCGGCTGAAGTACAGCCGATAAACACCGGCGAGCAAAAAGTACCTGATTTGCAATATAGTAAAATTCCACAACCGGTTATCACAATATATAATCAGGGTAAGAGGTGTCACGAATGGAAAATATAATGAAGGTACCAAAGGTTATCACACTTGATTATGCCTGCACACAGGACAGCATCGCCGTTTTGTGGGAGAAGGTCGAGGGGGCTGTCGGCTATGAGGTGTTCATAGAGGATGAGTTTGCAACACTTACGGAGAGCACTGACTATACATTTGAGGGTCTTGAAGCGGACGGGGAATATGAGGTGTATGTCTGCGCTGTTGATGAGGATGGCAGCAGAATAAGAAGTGAAGCAGTGATAATGCATACAAGGAAAGCTGCCAGGGTGCATAATATTATGGATTATGGGGCGAAAGCCTGTGAGATAGACAATCCGATTATGACTGATACCGACAGAATGCCAGACTGCACAGGTGCGATACAGCAGGCAATCAATGAGTGTGGTGAGGGTGACATGGTGTATGTGCCGGAGGGGACATTTGTGGCGGGTGCACTTTTTCTCAAGAGCAATATGACTCTCAAGGTTGACGGCAGGCTGTTCGGGAGCAGCAGACTGAGCGATTATCCTGTCATGAGCTACAGGTTTGAGGGGCGTGAAAGCGTCTGCTATGCTTCGCTGATAAACACCACGGATGGAAGACGGCAGAATATTACAATTTGCGGAAAAGGTACAATAGATGCCAACGGCAGGAAACTTTTCATGGAGGAGCTTAAAGAAAAGAGGGCGGTAAGAGGACGTGCCGTATGTATAAGAAACACAGACGGAGTTTATCTGAAGGATATAACGATAAGACAATCGCCTGCGTGGTGTCTGCATACAATCTATTGTAACAACGTAGTGCTTAACAACGTGAAAATATTTACCAAGTACGCCGAGGATGGCAGAAGATATGAGGATATATATAACGGTGATGGATTTGACCCTGATTCATGCAGCAATGTCTATGTGTTCAACTGCCTTATAGGAAGCCAGGATGACTGCATTGCAATCAAGTCGGGGCGTGATGAGGAAGGAAGAAAGGTAGGAATTCCGTCAGAGGATATAAGGATAACAAACTGCCGTTTTACAAGCGGCTTTGGCGTTGCGGTCGGAAGCGAGACATCGGGGGATGTAAGGCGTGTGCTTGTACAGGACTGCATCTTTGAAGATACATACAGCTTTGCAAGTGTGAAGTCGCCCAGGGGCAGAGGAAGCATGGTTGAGGATATATGCTATGAGAATTGTGTGCACGAGAATAACTCAACCGAGCATCACGACTGCAGGTGGTTCCGCGGGGCATTGTATGTGGATGAATTTTACGGCGTGGAAGAATTTGATGAGAACAGTGCGATGCCTGTGAATGAAGGTACGCCGCATATGAGAAATATACATTTTAAAAATATAGATACAAAGACTGTGGCGGGAAACGCTGTATTTATAACGGGTCTTGTTGAAAGCCCGCTGGAAAATATTACATTGGAAAATGTAAGGGCAAAAGGAATTGGAGGAATGAAGGCAAATAATATAGACGGACTCACGCTTAAAGCCGTGGAAATAAAGGGCTCTGAGGGTAATGACTATACTTTTAACAATGTAAATATATTGTAAGATTCCAAAGAAAATAATGTATAACCTTTAAAAAAACTTATAAAAGGTATTGAAAAATATCAGGCTCAATGCTAAATTATAACCGTGCAAATTCGGGACACCCGAAATGTATGAGTTTTTTCGTACACATAAAAGCACAAAGGAGAGCCTTATCATGAAAAAGGGTTTTGTAAAGGGTGCTGCTGTTATGATGGCAGCTATGACAATGCTTACAGGATGCAACAGCGGTAAGACACCGGCAGATGCAACTACACCAACAGGTACATCTGATGCGGTAACACCTGATGAGAGCACATCGGGAGATACTTCTACTGTTAAGCAGAGCTTTGACAAGCTCACACTTGAGTTCGTTCCTTCTAAGGATGCCGATGTAATCATCACAGGTACTAAGGATCTTCCTGAACTTGTTAAGGAAGAGATGGCTAAGCTTGGCTACGATATAGGGGAAGTAGACATCACTGTTGGTACAAGCTATGATGCAACAGGCGAGGCTATGGCAGCAGGTACAATAGATATAGGTTGGTTACCGGGCGGTACTTATGCACTTTATTCTGATGATGTTGATGTTATCCTTACGGCTACACGTAACGGACTTTCCAATGACAGCGAGAATCCGGCAGACTGGAACGGTGATGCTAACGCAACACAGAAGAACGGACCTCAGGTAACATATTATCGTTCACTTATCTATGCTACGCCATCTGAGTATGGTAAGCAGCTTGCAGAGAAGGTTAACAACGGTGAAGAGCTCACATGGGATGACCTTAACAAGGCTACATGGGCTGTTCAAAAGACATCTTCATCAGCAGGTTATATCTATCCTACAATGTGGCTTATGAAGAACTATGACGGCAAGAAGATAAGTGATCTTGCTAACGTAATTCCTCTTGATTCCGGTTATGGTACGGCATTCTCTTATGCGGCAGCTGAGAGCGTTGATATCATTGTATGCTACGCAGACGGACGTAACGATTACGAGGAGAGCTGGACACTTGCTACAGATAAGCAGGATTCAACAGGTAAGCAGGGTATGGGCAGAACAGAGTCTATCTGGAATGAACTCAATGTTATCGGTGTAACAGATGGAATTTACAATGATACGGTAGCTATTTCTAAGAGAAGCCCTTACTATACGGATGAGCTTAAGGATGCCCTTCAGCAGTGCTTTATCAATATCATAAGCACTGATAAGGGTAAGGAGATATTCGGTGTATACAGCCATGCAGGATATGCAATCGCAACTGATTCAGATTACGATGGTGCACGTGAGGCACTTAAGGCAGTTGCAGATTAATACGGTTTAACTCCGGATATTTTAGAGGGGTACCCCACATATTATTTGCGGGTACCCCTTTAATACGATTAGCAGTACACTTTGCGAGCAATTCTAAAAAAGGAACCAGAATATGATTGAATTTAAGAATGTATATAAGACTTATCCTAACGGCTTTACAGCCTTAAAAAATGTGAATTTGAATATTGAACAGGGAGAGTTTGTGGCGATAATCGGACTTTCGGGAGCCGGAAAATCTACAATTCTCCGTTGTATTAACCGTATGCATGATATACAGCAGGGAACGCTTACCGTTGACGGAGTGGATGTTGAAAGCTTAAGCGGAAAGTCTCTGCGCCGCTTCCGCCGTAAGGTGGGAATGATATTCCAGAGCTTTAATCTTGTATCAAGAAGCACGGTAATAAAGAATGTACTTACAGCAGATGTGCCGGATATGCCTTTTTGGAGAGTATTGTTTGGCATATTTACAAAGGAACAGAAAATGAGGGCGCTTGAGAGTCTTGACAAGGTCGGTATCCTCGATAAGGCATACACCAGATGTGACCAGCTCTCGGGAGGACAGCAGCAGAGAGTAGCACTTGCGAGAACACTTAATCAGAATCCTTCCATTATTCTTGCCGATGAGCCTGTAGCGAGCCTTGATCCGGTTACGGCACGTCAGGTAATGAGCGATTTCGTGAGAATCAATAAGGAATATAAGATTACGATTTTACTTAATATACATCATGTTGACCTGGCACTTAATTACTGCGACCGTGTTATCGGTGTCCGTGCGGGTGAGATAGTATTTGATGGACCTGCATCAAGCATAACACAGGAGCAGCTTGATGAGGTATATAACGGAACAGCGGTTCCGACAACTGACAAGAGTGAGAACTAGGAGGTGCGCCGATGAGTGAAAATTATAAAGCACCAAAGGCGAAGGTAAAGCTTTTTGACCGTATATTCAAGCCTCAGGTCATCACTATATCCAACGGTCATACAACAGTCAGACCGAGAAGCCGTATGCCGTTCATACTTATAATAATGGTAATTGTGATAGCGTGGGCACTGAAGATGACCGATTTCAGCTTTGCCACGGTATTTTCCAGAATAAATGAGCTTTTTGTTATACTCGGTAAGATATTTCAGCCTAAGTGGAGTTTTTTTGGCAAGGTGGTTTCACCTCTTATTGATACAATAAAGATGTCCATAATGGGTACTTTTGTTGGATGTGCGCTTGCACTTCCGTTTGCAGTGCTTGCCTCAAGCAACATAATACACAATCGTGTTGTTGTGAGTGTAATCAGATTTATCCTTGCACTTATAAGAACCGTGCCTACTCTTATCATTGCGCTTGTATGTGCCCTTATCTTTTCGCTTGGTACCTTTGCGGGAACAATAGCGATAGCTATATTTACCTTCGGTGTCGTTGCAAAGATGTTATATGAGAGCATTGAGACAATAGACATGGGACCGTTTGAGGCGATGGAAGCACTTGGAGCCAACAAGTTTCAGGCGTTTTGGTCGGCATGTATACCACAGATTCTTCCGGTCTATTTAAGCCACAGCCTCTACTGCTTTGAGATGAATGTCAGAGCTTCCGCAATTTTGGGATATGTAGGTGCCGGAGGTCTTGGAATTACAATCAACGAGCGTATAGGCTGGCGTGATTACAATGGACTCGGAATGGTGCTTCTTGCACTGTTTGTTGTAGTTGTGGCTATTGAATTTTTCAGCGAGTATCTGAGAAAGAAGCTCAGCTAAGTATAGAGAGCATGGAGATTAATATGAAAAATACAACAAATAAAAAACAAAAAGCGGAAAGTGTCTTAGAGACGGCGGAAAAGAAGCTGAGTGTTATTGAGATGTATGAGAGACAGCCGCACAAATGGCTTCTCTATCTTGGAATAGTGCTTGTGGTTGCGGTTTTAATAGGCTGGTCGGCATCAGATATCAGATTTTCCGGAATGACTGCTACCGGAACGGAGGTTGCAAAGGGTGTATTCCACGGAGTATTTCATCCTGACACCAGGCTTTTGTTCGGAACAGGTGATTCGGATGTGCCGTATCTTTTGTTCCAGACTATTGCCATAGCGGTGCTCGGAACACTTTTCGGAGCCATACTTGCAATTCCTTTTGCATTTCTGGCATCGACGACAATTATGCCGAAGCCTGTAGCATATATTTTCAGGGTTCTGATTCTGCTCATAAGAACCATACCGAGCCTTGTGTGGGCACTTATGTGGATCCGCGTCACAGGACCGGGAGCGTTCTGCGGTGTAGTTACTCAGTCAGTGTGCTCGATAGGTATGATTTCAAAGATGTATATAACAGCGATAGAGGATCTGGACACTAAGATATTGGAGAGCCTTGATGCAATGGGCTGTACGCCTTTCCAGAAAATACGTTATGGTGTTCTTCCGCAGCTTACGGCAAGCTTTATATCGACGACAATATACAGATTCGATATTAACCTCAAGGATGCGACAACGCTTGGTATAGTAGGAGCCGGAGGAATCGGAGCTTCGCTTATGCAGTGTCTTAACAGCAGACGCTGGGCGATGGTCGGTTCATTTATCTGGGGGCTTATGGTGCTTGTCCTGATAATTGAGCTTGCTTCAACCAAAATAAGAAAGAAGCTTGCACGCGGTTAAGATTGATTAAGAAAATGTCGGGAAAAGGCAGATGGCAGCAAAGCTGTTTGCCTTTTTTTTGTAATTGTGGTAATATCATTATATAAGTATGAAGAATAAGTATGGTGTGATGGAGGTGCCGAAAGCATGATGAGAATGGTTTTTGCTGTTATTTATATACTTTTGGTTGCACTTCTTGCTGCTACCTGCGTGGAGGCAGGAAAAAAGAAGAGCAGATTATCGCTGCCTGTGCTCAAGGTTACCATGGTGGGAGCTGTTGCTACATTTTTTTATGCATTATTTCTAATGGTGCCGATAGCAAAGATACATTTGGCTGTATTTTTAACAGGCATGCATTATATAGCGGTTGACTGGATGCTTTATTACATGACAGACTATGTGATGGTGTATACAGATTCGAAGCTTATAACAAGTTCGCCAAGATATATTATAAGGGGACTATTGGTTCTGGATTCACTCAGCATTCTGATAAACAATTTTGCATGTCATGTATTTGCAATGGATGTTGTGTTCAGTGAAGGTACGGGCGAGTTCTATCTTGCATCGCAGATTAAGCCGTTCATGGCCTTTCATTTTTTGCTGTGCTACGGAATGCTGCTTCTGATATTTATAGCGCTTATATATAAGCTTGTCATTTCACCGCGGATGTACAGAAAAAAGTATGGTGTGGTGATTATATTTCTGGCGGTTGGGGTAATAATCAATGCAGTCTGCCTTGTTGTGAGACAGCAGGTGGATTTTTCAGTATTTTTATACAGTATTTTAGGACCGCTGCTCTGCTATTTTACACTGTATCAGACGCCGAGGCAGCTTGTGACACAGACACATTCGTATGTGGTTGAAGATATAAGTGATGCGATTTTCTGTTTTGACATGGACGGAAGATGTGTGTATATCAATAAGGCGGCAAAGAACATTCTTCCTAAGGGAAATGAACAGGCTAACATGAATATGCTTGAAAGGCGCTATTATGAATGGCGCAAGTCATATACCGGAGACAGGGACAGTGCACGTTGGGAGGAGAATATTAAGATAGCCGGAGACATGAGGGCGTTTGCGTATGAGTATCGCAATATGCATGATGACAGAGGAATGGGTATCGGCTGCTTCTTCAAGATAGAAGACAAGACGGAGGATGTAAAGCGTTTCAAGGAGGAGCGGTATCGGGCGACGCATGATTGTATGACGGGACTGTACAACAGAGAAGGCTTTTTTGAGGCGGCAAAAGAGTTTGTCATAAATCATGCTGATGCGCAGATGTATATTATTGCTTCCAATATTAAGGACTTCAAGCTGGTCAACGAGCTGTTCGGAACCGATAAGGGTGATGAGGTGCTTAAAAATCTGGCCGGAATTCTGGACAAGTCAGGCCACGGAGAGTGTGTTACAGGAAGAATTGCCGGTGATAAATTTGTAAAAGCTATGCTTAAAGAAGATTTTGACGAGCAGCTCATTGTTGATAAGATGGAAGCGTTGTGTTCACTCACGGAGGACGGAAACTATAAGATGCATGCGTATATCGGCGTGTGTGAGGTGGGTGATGTGAATGAGCCTATTCAGACGATGTACGATAAAGCCAATATGGCAATTGACCGTATCAAGGGAGATTATCAGCAGGTTGTGAGCTTTTATGATGACAGTGACATGAAGCGGCTTATGATGGAGAAGAATGTTGTAGCAGAGTTTGACAGAGCCATAGAAAATAAGGAGTTTATTCTTTATCTGCAGCCACAGGTCGACCATACGGGTAAGGCACTCGGCGCTGAGGCACTTGTCAGATGGCAGCATCCGCAGAGAGGCCTTCTCTATCCGAATTCATTTATAGGTATACTTGAGCGTGCCGGACTCATATACAAGCTGGATAACTATATATGGGAGATTTCTGCACAACGTCTTAAGATGTGGAAGAATGCAGGGCTTGAACAGTATCACATTTCAGTGAATATATCGGCGAAAGATTTCTATTATCTTGATTTGTATGAAGTGTTCACAGGTCTTGTGAAGAAGTATGATATAAATCCGGCAAGACTCAACCTCGAAATCACCGAGACGGTTATCATGTCGGATGTAAAGATGCACATGGAGGTTATCAGCAAGCTTCAGGAGTTTGGATTTCACATAGAAATTGATGACTTTGGAAGCGGATATTCGTCGCTCAACACGCTCAAGGATATCAAGGCGGATGTACTCAAGATAGATATGCTATTCCTCAGGGATACTGAGAATCAGTCGAGAAGCAAGGCGATTCTCAGCTCCGTAATATCAATGGCAAAGACACTCAATATGCCTGTCATAACAGAGGGGGTTGAGACTAAGAATCAGGTGGATTTCCTTTCAGTTATGGGTTGTGAGATGTTCCAGGGGTACTATTTTTCCAAGCCTGTTCCTGTAAAGGAGTTTGAGCAGAAGTATTTTAAATAGACATAAATATTGGGTCTTATATGATAATAGTGCAGCTTATATGGCTAAAAGAGATACCGAGTCACGGATTGTATTCTGTGGCTTGGTATCTCTTTTTGTCTTAATTTATTTCTTGACAAAAATGATTCTGCTGATATAATAAAAAGGCAAATGTGAAATTGGTTTTCAAATTCGAAAAACAAATTAACCTGATAATCAGAATGATTACAAAAAAGAAGGGACAATGCCGGAAATTATGAAGAGACTGCGCAATGATAAAGTATATATGTCTACCGTGTTTATATTGACCTTGGCAATCGGACTTTTCTGTGCCGGCTGCGCAAAGGGCGGTGATGTTAAGGGCGATGCGACAGATGTGACGGATAAAAAGATAAAGATAGCAGCAACGCTCTTTCCACAGTATGATTTTGCAAGGCAGATAGCGGGTGAATATGCTGATGTAACGCTGCTTTTGCCGCCGGGAATGGAGAGCCATTCTTATGATTTAAGACCGGCTGACATGATAGAAATCAGAGAAAGTGATATGTTCATATATACGGGAAAGTATATGGAGACATGGGCACAGACTATAATTGACAGCCTTGATGACAGCGTTATGGTTGTTGATGTATCTGAAGGAATCACCCTTGAGAAAGAGGAGGATTACTTCGTGGATGAGCACGATCATGATGCGGATGATGGTGAGCACGACCATGACCACGGTGATACGGATGATGAGCACCACGCACACTCGCATGAAGGACACTCTCATGAGTACGACCCACATATATGGACTTCACCGGTATACGCCATGCAGATGGTTGAGAACATAGCGGATGCGTTGATTGCCGAGGACGGAGAGCATGCGGCAGAGTACAGACAGAGGGCAGATGAATATATTGAGAAGCTTAAAGAGCTTGATACGGCCTTCAGACAGGTGAGCTCAGAGGCGGCACATAAGACAATATTTTTCGGCGGACGTTTTGCCATGACGTATTTTGTGAGGGAGTATGGGTTTGGCTGTGTCTCGGCATATCATGACTGTTCGGCAGAGTCGGAGCCATCGATAAGCAGTGTTATGAGGATGATCGATGAGATTAAGGAGAGCGGGGCAACAGCAGTGTTCTATGAGGAGCTTGTTGACCCGAAGGTTGCAAGAACGATTGCCGAGGAGACGGGAGTTAAGCTGCTATTGCTTCACTCGGCTCACAATGTCAGCCGTGAGGAGTATCAAAGCGGTGTGACATATCTTGATATAATGTGGCAGAACGTGGAAAATCTTAAGGAGGGACTTAACTGATGGCACAGCTTAGGTGTGAGAATATAAGTGTCGGGTATGAGGACGGGATAGTTATCTCGGATGTGAGCTTTGAGCTCAACAGAGGTGATTATGTGTGTATAGTAGGAGAGAACGGAGCAGGAAAGAGCAGCCTGTTAAAGGGAATACTCGGGCTTGCCAAGATACAGAGCGGTAAGCTTGAATATGGCGACGGAATAGGAAGAGCAGATGTGGGTTATCTGCCACAGCAGAAGGATTATCAGAAGAATTTTCCTGCAACGGTCAGGGAAGTTGTTATGTCGGGATTCCTTAATAAAATGGGGTTAAGACCATGCTACAATAAGGCGGAGAAGACAAAGGCGATGGAGATACTTGCGGATTTTGGGATGGCAGACTATGTTAAAGCATCATTCGGAAGTCTTTCAGGAGGACAGAAGCAGAGAGTGCTGCTTGCCAGAGCACTATGTGCCACGGACAAGCTTCTCCTCCTCGATGAGCCTGCGACAGGACTTGACCCGGTGGCAACAGAGGAGTTATATGAGCTTTTAAAAAGATTGAACCGTGAGAAAAAGACAACGATTCTCATGGTTTCGCATGACCTTAACAAGGCAGTGTCGGATGCCGGACTTATTCTTCATGTTAATAAGCGTTCGGGCTGCGGATACTTCGGACCGGCGGACAAGTATCTTGAGAGTGACGCGGCAAGACATTTCCTGGGTCTTGACTATAATAAAAATGCGGCAGATACAGAAGCTGCTATGGAGAAGCAGAAGGTAAACAGCCTTGACGGTAAGGTGAAGAAAGGAGAACGCTATGTTTGATACATTGAAGCTTTTATTTTCGTATGATTTCATTGTACGTGCCATGATTGCGGGCGGTCTTGTGGCACTGTGCTGCGCATTGCTCGGTGTGAGCCTTGTGCTGAAGCGTTTTTCGATGATTGGTGACGGACTTTCGCATGTCGGTTTTGGTGCACTGTCGGTTGCGGCTGTGATGAATGTGGCACCTCTTGCCATAGCGGTTCCTGTTGTTATTGTTGCGGCATTTTTTATATTGAAGCTTGGCAAGGACAGCAAGGTTCAGTCGGATTCCGCTATCGCCCTTGTATCGTCGGTTGCCATTGCGATAGGTGTCACTGTTACATCCTTAAGCGGCGGGCTGAATATGGATGTATACAGTTATATGTTCGGAAGTATTCTCGCGATGAGCAAGACGGATGTGTATATAAGTGTGGCACTGTCGGTTGCTGTGCTTGTACTTTTTTTGGTATTCTATCACAAGATATTTGCGATAACATTTGACAGTGATTTTGCCAAGGCAACGGGAGTTAAGGCTGAATTTTACAATATGCTTATAGCAGTTTTGACGGCACTCACGATAGTTGTGGGTATGAGAATAATGGGAACGATGCTTATCTCAAGCCTTATCATATTTCCAGCACTCTCGGCGGGTGCTGTGGTTAAGGGATTTAGAAAAGTTGTTATAATATCCGGCATTGTGTCGGTCGTGTGTTTTTTTGCCGGATTGTACAGCTCATACAGTTTCAATCTGCCGGTGGGAGCGAGCATAGTGCTTGCAAATTTCGTGGTTTTTAGTATACTTATGCTTGTGGGGAAATTAAAGCGTAAGTAAAAGGAGAGGGCTATGAATATTTCAGAGGCAGTAGAAAAGTATAATCCTGAAAAGTACGCGAGAGCGTGCTGCGACACCATGATGAGAAAGTTCGAAGCGGCTAAGCTTCCGCCGGAGGGCAGATTCCACTATCATCAGGGCGTTTTTTTGAGTGGAATGTATCGGACGTATGTTTTGACGGGTGATGAGAAATACTATGATTATATCAAGGCGTGGGTTGATTCCACGGTAGATGAAAATGGCAGTATAAAGCTTTATGACAAGGGACAGATGGACGACATAGAGCCGGGAGTGCTTCTTTTTCCGATATATGAGAGGACAGGTGATATAAGATATAAGAGAGCACTTGACACTCTTATCGCTGACATGGAGAACTATCCTCACAATGAGGATGGCGGCTATTGGCACAAGGCATGGTGCGAGGGTGAGATGTGGCTTGATGGTCTGTATATGGGCGGACCGATTACAGCGCACTACGGTAGTGCATTCGAGAAGCCGGAATGGTTTGACATTGTGGCAGAGCAGGTTAAGCTCATGAAGAAACACACTGAGGACAAAAAGACAGGTCTTTGGAGACATGCATGGGATATCAATAAGAGAGCTGAGTGGGCTGACCCCGTAACAGGTCAGTCACCTGAGTTCTGGGGCAGAAGTCTTGGCTGGGTACCTATGGCGATACTTGATGACCTAAGGTATATCCCGAAATATCACAGGGATTATGATGAGCTTGTGAGTATAATGAAGGAGCTTCTTATAAATATCTGCCATTATCAGTCCGATGAGGGACGCTGGTATCAGGTTGTTGACAAGGGCGGCGAGAAGGGAAACTGGCTTGAGAATTCATGCAGTTGTCTTTTTGTGGCAGCGATATGCCGTGCGGTGAAGAAGGGCTTCCTGCCTGAGAGCTATCTCGATGCTGCGGCAAAGGGCTATGTGGCAGTTAATGACTCGCTCACATGGCGCGGTGATGACCTTATAATAGGAAATATTTGTATCGGCACGGGCGTGGGCGACTATGATTTCTACTGCGCACGACCGACCTGTGAGAATGACCTTCATGGCAGCGGAGCTTATCTGCTCATGTGCGCGGCTGTGATGGATGTTATGGGACAATAAATAATAGGTAATTGCGAAACTATATAATTGAAAGCGGACGTTGTGCAAATTTAACAATTCACCGCAGGCACGCTTTCGCTACATGAATCACGCAACGGTACCTAACGCAGTAAAATACACTGCCTAAGTACCGGCGGCTTCATAGTACCTGCTTGCGAATTTGTTAAACTTGCACAACTGTTTATCGTCAAACTTGCGTTTCGCAATTGCCTAACAAGATTCAGATGTCAAAACATGCTTTCACAACTTCAATATGTATATCATGTTATAATTATGCATATCACGACTTTTGGAAGAAGCTTAGTTGTTCTTAGGGCTCTGTTTATCGTACAGCCACAGACGGCATGGATGCCGGCTGAGTTGCAAACAGCCATGGAGGGCTGATTTTGCAACGGTGGCGGAAGCAGAAATACTTTTTTCAGAGCCCTTAGAATAACTTGCTTCGTACAACGGAGCCGATATGTATAATTATAACATGATATACACTTTTTAAATAAATCAGGATGTTTTGACACCTGAATCCTAACAATAAATAAAGATGTGAGGAGGTTACGTCACGGAACGTATTTATGTGGCAATCGATTTAAAATCCTTTTATGCATCGGTTGAGTGCAGGGAGAGAAATCTTGACCCGCTGACCACTAATTTGGTCGTAGCCGATGCGAGCAGGACGGAAAAGACAATATGCCTTGCCGTCTCTCCATCCCTGAAAGCTTATGGGATACCGGGGAGGGCAAGGCTTTTTGAGGTTGTGCAGAAGATGCGTGAGGTGAACAGAGAACGCGCGTCAAGGCTTGGACGCGGGCAGACATTTACGGGTGAGTCCGTCTTTGCCGCCGAGCTTGCCGCAAATCCTTACATTAAAGCGTCATATATTGCGGCACCTCCGAGAATGGCGTATTACATGGAGTACAGCACAAGGATATATCAGATATATCTTAAGTATATTGCACCTGAGGACATACATGTGTATTCGATTGATGAGGTTATGATTGACATCACGGAGTATATGAGAATGTACAAGCTCACGGCACGTGAACTCACGGCGAAGCTTATTCATGAAATTAAGTCGGTGACGGGAATAACGGCGACGGCGGGCATCGGAACCAATCTGTATCTCTGCAAGGCTGCCATGGACATTGTGGCTAAGCATGCACTTCCTGATGCTGATGGTGTGAGAATTGCTGAGCTTGATGAGATGAGCTATCGCAGGCTTTTGTGGGGGCACAAGCCGCTGAATGACTTCTGGCGTGTGGGACGTGGATATACAAAAAAGCTTAACGAGTACGGGATGTACACGATGGGTGATGTGGCAAGATGCTCAATCGGAAGAAAAGATGAGTATTACAATGAAGATCTGCTCTATAAGCTGTTCGGTGTCAATGCGGAGCTTCTTATAGATCATGCATGGGGATATGAGCCGTGCACTATGGCAGACATTAAGTCGTACCGCTCGGAGACGAACAGCGTCAGTGAAGGGCAGGTACTCTCGTGCCCATATACGGCTGAAAAGGCAAGACTTATTGTCAAGGAGATGACGGACGGACTTGTGCTTGGCCTGGTGGACAAGCATCTTGTGACGGATCAGCTTGTACTCACCATAGGATATGATATTGAGAACCTTATCAATCCTGAAATAGCGGGGAAATACAAGGGAGAGATAGTGCTCGACGGCTACGGAAGACGTATACCGAAGCATGCACACGGAACGCAGAATCTTGAGAAAAAGACATCTTCCACAAGGATAATAACGAACGCAATGATGCAGTTATTTGACAGGATAATCAATCCGAATCTTCTCGTGAGAAGAATATATGTTGTCGCCTGTAAGGTTGTCGATGAGAGTCTTGTGTGTGATGAACCTGAATTCACACAGCTTGATTTGTTCACCGATTATGAACGGCTTGAGCAGGAAAAAGAAGAGGAAAAGAAAAAGCTTGCCAAGGAGAAACAGATGCAGCATGCGGTGCTCGACATAAAGAAAAAATTCGGCAAGAATGCAATATTAAAGGGAATGAATCTTGAGGATGGAGCGACTGCAATGTCGCGAAACGGCCAGATTGGAGGGCATAAAGCGTGAGTGGAGATATTTTTAAGGGAAAAATAAGTGAGGATTTTTATAAAAATACTGTCAATGATGGCAGATATGATGATATAATAGGCATGAAACATCATGTCTCGAAGGACAGACCGCATATGGCGGTGGCGGACAGGGCAGCACAGTTTGCACCATTTGCGGCGCTCACAGGGCATGATGAGGCTGTGCGTAAGACTCAGGAGAGAGTCAGACTTGCGATAGACAATGAGATTGAGCATGATGCACAGTTCGATGAGTGATAATCTTTGGAAGGGAGCTTTTACCGGATGGATGAGGTTAAGCCTGTAGGTACGAAAAATCTGAAATTAAAATCGGCAAGGGCTGCCAAGGATTTATCTCAGCAGGAGCTTGCCGAACTGGTGGGAGTATCGAGACAGACAATCAATGCTATTGAGAAGGGGGATTATAACCCGACGATTAAGCTCTGCATCTCCATCTGCAAGGTACTCGGTAAGACTTTGGATCAGTTGTTCTGGGAGGAGTAGCGGGCTAACAGAAGGTCTACCATTCTTCCATAGCTTTTAACGCCGTCAGTCTGAGCGTTCGCTACAAGATAGGCGTTGTTCACGGCATCAGCCACATCGGCGACAGGTGTCTCGAATTTATCCCAGTATTTACTGTCATAATAATAATCGCGCATGATTTGCACATCCATGCTCTTATAGAGTTCGGTGTAAACGGCTGCACCACAGTTGGAGTAGACAGAATTCATGACATAGGACAGTGCATTGAGTATGCCGCTGTATTGAAGGTTCACATTGTCTGAGTGAATGCAGGCGAGATAGGCTATAAAGCCTGCCTCATCCTCACGCATGAAACCGCGCAGGTGTGACAGCTCATGACATATAGTGTAAGCCTTCACGTAGTCGGGAACATCATTATTGTAATTTGCCTCTATTGTAAAAGAATAGACACCGGTTATGAATTCGTATGACATAACCTTTGAAAAAAGTACCGGCTTAGGATTTGGATAAAAGCCGGATAGCACCGGGTATATTTCACCGAGTTTGTTCATGGCAAGTATGGCTTCATCATGTGTGTTCGTGTTTTTCAATGAAAAGATACTGCCGTAGTGTGTGCCGTCCGCATCGTCAGGGACTTCGACCGTATCTATATAAGGAACAAGTGCATTAGCCTCAGCTATCAGAGAGCGGCACAGCGCCACAAGCATGTCTGTTGACTGACGGGTTATCGTCAGACCTGAATAATAAGAGAACGGTTTCCTGTGATAGTTGATACCGCAGTTGACGGTGAAAAGCGCAAGCACGGTGAGGAGAATTGCAAGCACCCTTGCAAACAAGGTGAGGATTCTTCTGCATCTTTTCTTAATAATAAAGTATACGATTCTGTATATTATAAAGAATAGAAGTGCGATGCCGCATATTATGAGAAGCTCATAAAGTGAGAACGGCAGAAAACCCACAATTCTGCCGGCTGTGGTTACGAGTGCACGATATATATGTGTTGAGTACCACTCGGCAAATAAAGTGCTGTGTCTTGCGGCAATGTTAAGCCCTGCAGTTATGACAAGCAGAGCAGCCATATATATGTAATAGAGTTTTCTCCGCTTTGTGAAATATCCTTTTATTTTCGCCTTTATATTATTGTTCATTATTTGTGTAACCTCCGCTTGAAAGTAGAAAATTGCACGGATAAGCAGAATGTCGTGCATATATAATTATAACTGTTATTATATGAAAAAACTATTTTTTTTTATTGCAGTTTCATCAATATTCTTAAAATTAATCACAATCATCGGAAAAAAATAAACCCGGAATCCAACATGACTTTACATTTTTAATCCTCGATTTTACATTTTTCAAACCTTGTCGGATGTGCTCTGAAATTGAATGCGCAATTACGAAAAAACATTTTACACGCTTAATAAAATAACATATAAGATACTTGAATAAAGAACATATTTTGGATTAAAATTCAAAAACAGGTTTAGTATTGTATTGATATGTGATAAATTATTTATAAAAAAGAAGAAATTATCAGATAATCATACTAAAAATAATAAAAAGATAAATAATCAGACAACTCAAATAAAAAAATATTTACATTGAAAATAAAAAAGAGTATATTAAGTACAAGTTTTTTATCAGGCACAAAAGGAGGACGTTTGTATGAGCAATGTATGTGAAATGAAGCCGTCAATCTACAGCCCTGACTTTGAACATGATAACTGCGGTATCGGAGCGATTGTCAACATAAAGGGTGTCAAGACCCATCAGGTTGTGGAAAATGCGCTTAAGATAGTCGAGAATCTTGAACATCGTGCGGGCAAAGATGCGGAAGGTAAGACCGGTGATGGTGTAGGTATTCTGCTCCAGATATCACATAAGTTCTTTTCTAAAGCAGCTAAAACGCTCGGAATCAATCTTGGCGGGGAGAGAGAATACGGTGTGGGAATGTTCTTTTTTCCACAGGACGAGTTCAAGCGCAATCAGGCAAAGAAAATGTTCGAGATTATCACTCAGAAGGAAGGTCTTGAGTTCTTAGGCTGGAGAGAGGTTCCGACGAATCCTTCGGTTCTTGGTTCTAAAGCGATTGCATGTATGCCGAGTATCTGGCAGGGATTCATTAAGAAGCCCGCAAGGATGGCCAAGGGACTTGATTTTGACAGAAGACTCTACGTTGTCAGAAGAGTGTTTGAACAGAGTAACGACAACACTTATGTCGCTTCATTGTCAAGCAGAACGATAGTATATAAGGGAATGTTCCTTGTAGGACAGCTCAGAACATTCTTTGACGACCTCAACAGTCCTGACTATGAGACTGCGATTGCCACGGTACATTCGCGTTTCAGCACCAACACAAATCCGAGCTGGCAGAGAGCTCACCCTAACAGAATCATAGTACATAACGGTGAGATTAACACCATCCGCGGAAATGCAGATAAGATGCATGCACGAGAGGAGTCCATGGAGACTAAGTACTTTGAGGGAGAAATGAGCAAGGTAACTCCTATTGTAAATCAGGAGGGCTCAGACTCAGCGATGCTTGACAATACACTTGAATTTCTTATGATGAGTGGTCTTGAGCTTCCTCTTGCAGTCATGATTCTGATTCCTGAGCCTTGGATGAATAATCAGAGCATGAGCCAGAAGAAGAGGGATTTCTATGAGTACCATGCAACCATGATGGAGCCTTGGGACGGGCCTGCATCCATTCTTTTCTCCGACGGAGATGTTATGGGAGCGGTTCTTGACAGAAACGGACTTCGTCCTTCGCGTTATTATATAACCAATGATGACCAGCTTATTCTCTCATCAGAGGTCGGTGTGCTTAACATTCCTACTTCCAATATCAAGGTGAAGGAGAGATTAAGACCGGGCAAGATGCTCCTAGTCGATACGGTCAAGGGAGAGGTTATTGATGATGAGGAAATCAAGGAAAAATACGCGTCCAAGCGTCCTTACGGCGAGTGGCTTGACAGCAATCTCGTAATGCTTAAGGAGTTAAAGATTCCTAATCAGAAGGTTGAGGAGTATTCAAAGGAAGAGCGCGCAAAGTTACAGAAAGCCTTTGGTTATACTTATGAGGATTTCAGAACATCGATTCTTCCTATGGCACTTGGCGGAACGGAGCCGATAGCAGCGATGGGAGCTGATACACCACTTGCTGCACTTTCAACTAAGACAGTTCCGCTCTTTAACTACTTTAAACAGCTTTTTGCACAGGTTACCAACCCTCCTATCGACGCACTCAGAGAGAAGATTGTCACATCCACGACGATGTACCTTGGTGCTGACGGAAACATTCTTGAGGAGACCGCTAAGAACTGTCAGGTATTAAGGGTTAACAATCCAATCCTTACCAACACTGACCTCCTTAAGATTAAGAATATGAATCAGGAGGGCTTTAAGGTAGCGGTTCTTCCTATTATATATTATAAGAATACATCCATGGAGAAGGCGATTGACCGTCTCTTCGTGGAGGCAGACAGACATTATCGTGAGGGCGTGAACATCTTCATTCTCTCTGACAGAGGTGTTGACGAGAATCATGTGGCTATACCTTCGCTTCTTGCGGTATCTGCGATGCAGGATTACCTTGTAAGAACCAAGAAGAGAACCAAGGTTTCGGTTATTCTTGAGTCAGGTGAGCCAAGAGAGGTACATCATTTTGCAACACTCTTAGGCTTCGGTGCGAGTGCCGTCAATCCTTATCTGGCACTTGACAGTATAAGAGAGCTAATAGACCTCGGAATGCTTGACAAGGATTACTATGCCGCTGTTGACGATTACAATAAGGCGGTTTTAAGCGGTATTGTAAAGATTGCATCCAAGATGGGAATTTCCACAATACAGTCATATCAGGGCTCTAAGATTTTTGAGGCAATCGGTATAGACAGGAGCGTCATGGACAAGTATTTTACAAATACGGTGAGCCGTGTAGGAGGAATAACGCTCAAGGATATAGAGAATGACATCAATGCAAATCATGACCGTGCTTATGACCCGCTCGGACTTCAGACAGATACGACATTTGACAGTGCAGGAAGTCATAAGTACAGAAGCGGCAAGGAGGAACACCTCTATAATCCGCAGACAATACATCTTCTTCAGCTTGCCACAAGAAACGGGGATTATGCGACCTTTAAGGAATACTCGAAGCTTATCAACGAGGAGCTTGAGCCTGTTAACTTAAGAGGACTTATGGACTTTAACTATCCTGAAAAAGGAGTACCTATTGATGAGGTTGAGAGTGTTGATTCGATTGTAAGGCGTTTTAAGACGGGTGCAATGTCCTATGGTTCAATCTCACAGGAGGCACATGAGGCGATGGCGATTGCCATGAACACACTTCACGGTAAATCCAATTCAGGCGAGGGTGGCGAGGATATTGAGAGACTCACGATAGGACCGGATGGTCTCAATCGCTGCTCGGCAATCAAGCAGGTGGCATCAGGGCGTTTCGGTGTAACATCAAGATACCTTGTAAGTGCCGACGAGATTCAGATTAAGATGGCGCAGGGAGCCAAGCCGGGCGAGGGCGGACACCTTCCCGGAGGAAAGGTCTATCCTTGGATTGCCAAGACAAGACATTCAACTCCGGGTGTAGGGCTTATTTCACCTCCGCCTCATCATGATATATATTCAATCGAGGATTTGGCTCAGCTTATCTATGATCTTAAAAATGCCAATAAGAAAGCAAGAATATCCGTAAAGCTTGTATCAGAGGCAGGTGTGGGAACCGTTGCGGCTGGTGTTGCCAAGGCCGGAGCACAGGTTATTCTGGTATCAGGCTACGATGGAGGTACCGGTGCGGCACCTAGAAGTTCAATCCATAATGCGGGACTTCCTTGGGAGCTTGGACTTGCAGAGGCTCATCAGACGCTTATCATGAACGGTCTGAGAAATAAGGTTGTTGTCGAGACTGACGGTAAGCTCATGACAGGTCGTGATGTTGCGATAGCATGTCTGTTAGGAGCTGAGGAGTTTGGCTTTGCAACGGCACCGCTTGTAACACTCGGATGCGTTATGATGAGAGTATGTAATCTTGATACATGTCCTGTGGGTGTTGCAACACAGAATCCTGAGCTCAGAAAGAGATTCACAGGTAAGCCTGAGTATGTAATGAATTTTATGCGGTTTGTTGCCGAAGAGCTTCGTGAATATATGGCAAAGCTCGGTTTCAGGACGATTGATGAGATGGTCGGAAGAACCGATATGCTTCGTCAGGCAAAGGATGGAAGCGGAGTTAAGAAAGGTAAGATTGACCTTTCCGTAATTCTTGACAATCCTTATGCAGGCAAGGAAAAAATAGATTATCTTCATAAGAATGTATATGATTTCAAGCTTGATAAGACTCTCGATGAGAGAGTGCTCTTAAAGAAGCTTGGTCCGGCTCTTGAGAAAAAGCAGAAGAGAAGCATAGAGATAGATGTAACCAATACAGACCGTTCCTTCGGTACGATGTTCGGCTCAGAGATTACAAAGCTGTATGACGATTCACTTGACGAGGATACATTCACAATCATGTGTCGCGGTGCAGGCGGACAGAGCTTTGGAGCTTTTATTCCAAAGGGACTTACAATGTGCCTTGAGGGAGACAGCAACGACTACTTTGGCAAGGGACTTTCCGGAGGAAAGCTTGTGGTATATCCTCCTACGGGTTCAGAGTTTAAGCAGGATGAAAACATTATTATCGGAAATGTAGCTCTCTATGGTGCGACAAGCGGCGAGGCATATATCAACGGAGTTGCCGGCGAGCGTTTCTGTGTTCGTAACTCAGGTGCAAAGGCGGTTGTAGAGGGTGTCGGCGACCATGGCTGTGAGTACATGACAGGAGGCCGTGTTGTCGTGCTTGGAAGAACCGGAAAGAACTTTGCGGCAGGTATGAGCGGAGGTATTGCGTATGTGCTTGATGAGGACAGCACTCTCTATAAGAAGATGAACAAGGAGCTTGTATCGACGGAGGAGGTAACTGACAAGTACGATGTCATTGAACTCAAGGAGATGATACAGCAGCATGTGGCATACACCAACTCAGTCAAGGGCAAGGAGATTCTTGACAACTTCGGAGATTACCTTCCTAAGTTCAAGAAGATTGTGCCTCATGACTATAAGAGAATGATGCAGAAGATTGTTCAGATGGAAGAAAAGGGACTTTCAAGCGAACAGGCACAGATTGAAGCATTCTATGCCAACAAAGCAGCAAAGTAAGGAGGGAAACCCATGGGAAAACCGACAGGATTTTTAGATTATGAGAGAGTTGACAGTGAGGCTGTCAAGCCAAAGAACAGAATAAAGAATTTCAATGAGTTTCACACTCCGCTCACGGTAGAGGAGCAGAGACAGCAGGCGGCGAGATGTATGGACTGTGGTGTTCCTTTCTGCCAGTCAGGTAAGGTGCTTAAGGGGATGGTGTCAGGCTGTCCTCTCAACAATCTTATACCTGAGTGGAATGACCTTCTCTACAGCGGAAACCTTCACAGAGCATACAACAGACTTGCAAAGACCAGTAATTTCCCTGAATTTACCTCAAGAGTGTGTCCTGCACTTTGTGAGGCGGCATGCACATGCGGACTTAACGGCTTGTCTGTAACAACGAAGGAGAATGAAAAGACAATTATAGAGAATGCTTTTGAGCAGGGCTATGTGGCACCTAATCCGCCTAAGGTCAGAACGGGAAAGAAGGTTGCCGTTATCGGTTCAGGGCCTTCGGGACTTGCGACGGCTGACCTGTTAAACAAGCGTGGACACAAGGTTACGGTGTATGAGCGTGCAGACAGGGTGGGAGGACTTCTCCGCTACGGTATCCCGAACATGAAGCTTGAAAAACACATCATTGACAGAAGAATCGCAATCATGGAGGCTGACGGAATCGAGTTCATTACCAATGCGAATGTTGGCGAGAACATAAAGGCAGCAAAGATTTTAAAGGATTATGATGCGGTTGTGCTCTGCTGCGGTGCTGCAAATCCAAGAGATATAAATGCTCCGGGAAGAGATGCGCAGGGAATATACTTTGCCGTGGATTATCTGACATCGGTTACAAAGAGCCTGCTTGATTCCGATTTCGCAGACAAGAAATATATTGACGCAAAGGGAAAGAAGGTTGTGGTAATCGGAGGAGGAGACACGGGTAATGACTGTGTGGGAACATCAATACGTCTTGGCTGTGCATCCGTTGTGCAGCTTGAGATGATGCCAAAACTTCCGGATAAGCGTGCAGAGAACAATCCATGGCCGCAGTGGCCGAGAGTCTGCAAGACGGATTACGGTCAGGAGGAGGCCATCGCGGTATTCGGAAAGGATCCGAGACTCTACCAGACTACGGTTAAGGAGTTCGTGAAAGATAAGAACGGAAAGCTATGTAAGGTGAAGTGCGTGAAGTTAGAGTCTAAGAAGGATGAAAAGACGGGACGTATGGTGATGGCAGAGGTTGCAGGAAGCGAGTTCGAGCTTGAGGCGGACCTTGTGCTCATTGCGGCGGGCTTCCTCGGTTCGCAGAAGTATGTCTCAGATGCCTTCGGTGTGGCACTCAATGCCAGAACCAATGTCGACACGGCACCGGGCAAGCATGCGGCAAGCGTTGATAAGGTGTTCACGGCGGGCGATATGCACAGAGGACAGTCACTGGTCGTGTGGGCAATCCGCGAGGGTCGTGATGCGGCAAAGGAAGTGGACGAGTACCTGATGGGGTATACGAATCTTCAGTGACAGCGGATATGCCGTCACCGGTTGACAGAATAGTAATCTATACTTTTTAAAAACGTAAAGCCTGCTTCTGTGTAAGCGTGAATGGCGGCTGTGTTGCTGCCTGACACCTGCAGAAGCAGCTTTTTTTGCGGAAAATCGGCGCCTACCGTGTCAATTAAGCGCCCTGCAAACCTGTGACCGCGGTATTTCGGTGCGGTGTAGACATTGGCAATGTTTATATAGTCGCTGCACTCGACGACACTGCATCTGCTGATGCGGGTGCTGCGGCTAAGAAGTCTGTAGGTATGAAAGCCTGAGCTTCTGTCGAGGTTTCGGATAATTCTGTACTCCGGTTTATCATTTCCCGGTTCAGCATTTTTTGTGAGGTTATTGGCTGATACTGTGTTTACACGGCGGTCTGAAAGCTCGGCATACGGCTTTCTCGTCATAAAATGCTCGCTGTGGGAGTATGAGAAGCCGCAGCACTCCGCAAAGCTTTCGTTGCTGCCGACAAGAAGGACATTGATGTTGTCCGTATTCTGCCGGTTTGCATCGGATGAGGCTTGTATTGCTCCGCTTACGGCAGCATTTTTTTCAATGAGTGACAGTACCTGGGAAACCAGCATTCGCCCGAGCCCGTGTCTTCTGTATTCAGGTGATATGAGTACCGAGATTTCGTAAATGGCATCGCCGTCATCCTGGCAATAGCTGAAGGTGGAGCAGCAGCCAATGAGCCCGTGTGTGTGCTCGAAAAGATACACTGAGAGCGCATCGGTGTCAATGAGCAGGTCTATGCCTGTGTTGTGCAGGATGGCAGGAGATGTTTCCGGGAGACTGATATTCGGTTCGTTTTCGTCGTCAAAATATGGTTCGTAATCGTCGTTTGACGAAGCGGAGTAGTCACTTATGAAAGTCTCAATGTCTTTGATGGTTATTTTATATGAACACATTTTTATTCGTTCCTTTGTTTTTGATAGTCTGCTTGTTTTTATATGAAATATAATGTATATTAATTATGGTAGTTATTATAATTCCAACTTAAGGAGGATGCAATGGCAAATAAAGTTTTAAAAAGAAGCGAGACAGATAAGAAATATACATGGAGACTTGAGGACATCTATCCTGATGCAGCGGCTTGGAGAGCAGAGTATGCACAGGCTGTGAAGGTGGCAGAGGAGATAGAAAGCTACAAGGGAAGAATCGGTGAGAGCAGTGAGAATATGCTTGCTGTGTTCACACTTGAGGACAAGCTTATGAATCTTCTCGACCGTATCTACTGCTATGCACATCAGCTTTATGACCAGGATACAGCCAATGCAGAGTCGCAGGCATTATCGGGTGAGGCGGAGAGCCTCATGGTAAAAACAGGCGAAATGACTTCTTTTGTAAATCCTGAGATGCTTACCATAGATGACACTGTTGTGGAAAAATATATGAATGAATGTGAGGGACTTAAGCTCTATGCTAAGAAGTGGGAGTACATTTCAAGAAAGAAGCCGCATGTGCTCTCACTTGACATGGAGGCTGTATTAGCTTCCGTTGATGACGTTCTCGGCGGACCTAAGAAGGTGTTCGGAATGTTCAACAATGCCGATGTGAAGTTCGGTACCATCAAGGACGAGAACGGTGAGGATGCAACCGTCACACATGGCAGATACGGTATATTTATAAGAAGCAATGACAGAAGAGTGCGTGAGGAGGCATTCCACGCTATGCACGGCGCATTCAAGAGCTTTGAGAATACAATCGCCGCCAACTATGAGTCACTCGTAAAGGGAGATATTTTTTCAGCAAAGACAAGAAAGTACAATTCAAGTATTGAGTCATATCTTTTTGACGGAAATATACCGCTTTCAGTATATGATAATCTTATTGATACAATACATGCGGGGCTTCCACTCATGCACCGCTATGTAAAGCTCCGCAAGAAAGCACTTGGACTTGATGAGCTTCATATGTATGATGTATATACACCTATGGTAAAAGATTTTGACATGCATATCACTTTTGATGAGGCAAAGGAGATAGTGAAGAAGGGTGTCGCACCTCTCGGTGAGGATTACATAGCGCTTCTTGATAAGGGCTTCAACGGCGGCTGGATTGATGTATATGAGAACGAGGGCAAGAGAAGCGGTGCTTACTCATGGGGACCTAACGGAGTTCATCCATATGTGCTTTTAAATCATCAGGACAACTTAGATTCAATGTTCACACTTGCACATGAGATGGGACATGCACTTCACAGCTACAAGTCGAACTCGACTCAGCCGCTTGTATATGCAGGTTACAGAATCTTCGTTGCCGAGGTTGCATCAACCTGTAACGAGGCACTTCTCAACTTCTATCTCATTGAGAATGCAAAGGATAAGAATGAGAAGGCATATCTTATCAATCACTTCCTTGACAGCTTCAAGGGAACAGTGTACCGCCAGACAATGTTTGCCGAGTTCGAGAAGAAGGCTCATGAGATGGCAGAGAGCGGAAAGAGCTTGACCGCAAAGGCACTCAATGAGATGTACTATGAGCTCAACAAGCAGTACTTCGGACCTGACATGGTCGTTGATAAGGATATTGAGGTTGAGTGGGCAAGAATACCTCACTTCTATACACCGTTCTATGTATATCAGTATGCTACGGGCTTCTCGGCAGCGGTTGCGATAGCATCAATGATCCGCAAGGAGGGACAGCCTGCAGTTGACCGATACATGAAGTTCTTATCAAGCGGCGGTTCAGATTACCCGATTGAGCTGTTAAAGATTGCGGGTGTCGACATGTCAAAGCCTGACGCAATCAAGACAGGTCTTGATGTATTTGCCGGACTTCTCGACGAGCTGGAGGCGCTGCTTGCTGATTAATTTGTGAAGGCTTATGTATGTCTGTGCCTGCAGCGTCATGCGCGGCACGAAGTATATGCAGTACATCACACAATTACGGCAATAGTTAAAACTATTTCGTAAATTCAAAAAATATAAAAAATTTTAAATTTAGTATTGACTTTCACGAGGACATATAGTATTATACTAAATGTCCTTGTGAGAGTAATCTTACAAAGTACAATGCGCGAGTGGCTCAGCGGTGGAGCACCTCCTTGCCAAGGAGGGGGTCGCGGGTTCGATTCCCGTCTCGCGCTTTTTTTATTGCAAAAGGGTATCTCCATCGGAGATACCCTTTTTGCAATAGAGAAGCGGAGCTTCTCTAACCCGCTTATTATATAAGCGGGTTCGTATCTCGCCTGCCGGCTCGGTCGGCGCTAAGCAGGTGCCACTGGCACCTAGCGCCCCGTCTCGCGCTTTCTTTTAAGATATTATTTTACAATATTAGTATAGCATATCTGTCAGCCTTCTCTTAAGAATCAGTATTCAGCCATATATTCATTTTAATCCTCATTTCCGGGTGTCACTGCTTTTGCAGTGGCTTACATAGTGATTAAAAGCGTGCTCTTGCGATTTCACACTAATTTTATGTTAAATTTTCCCATGTTATTATTTGCAAAAAGAGTGCTAAATATTGAAGTAATGGAACGCTTTTGGAACGTCAGCACCCCACACATGGAACATGTTGTGCATATAATGCCTTATTAGATGCTCACTGATTGGAGCACATATTAAGGAGGAATAAGAGATGTATTTTGATGCTATTGCAAAAACTGTTGCAGAACGTACCGGATGTGATGTATCCGTGGTTAAGCCGGAGAGCAGATTCGTTGACCTTGGAATTGATTCGCTTGACACGGTGGAGCTTTTGATGAGCCTTGAGGATGAGCTTGGCATTGAGATAGAGCTTGATGAGAAGGTTGAGACAGTCGATGACCTTGACAAATTCATCCAGAGCAAGCAGGGTTAAGCGCCATGATTAGGACACAGATTACTGAGATGCTGGGTATAAAATACCCGGTATTTCAGGGAGGCATGGCATGGATTGCTGATGGAAAGCTTGCGGCTGCGGTATCTGAGGGCGGAGGTCTTGGAATAATTGCAGCCGGTAATGCGCCGGCAGATTATGTGAGAGAGCAGGTGCTGATAGCAAGGCAGCTCACAGATAAGCCTATTGGAGTTAATATTATGCTGTTAAGCCCCTGTGCAGATGAGGTGGCACAGGTTGTAGTAGAGGAAAAAGTCGATGTGATTACCACTGGAGCAGGTAATCCGTCGAAATATATAAAGGAATGGCTGGACGCAGGAATTAAAGTGATTCCGGTTGTTGCCTCGGTTGCCATGGCGAAGCTCATGACAAGGCTCGGAGCTTCTGCACTTATAGCCGAGGGCGGCGAGAGCGGTGGACATGTGGGTGAGCTTACAACTATGGTGCTGGTACCGCAGGTGTGTGATGCTACAACACTTCCGGTCATAGCAGCAGGAGGAATTGCAGATGGGCGCGGTGTTGCGGCAGCATTCATGCTGGGAGCACAGGGAGTCCAGATGGGAACGCGATTTTTGAGTGCTGTAGAATGTAATATTCATCCGATTTATAAGGAAAAAATTCTGAAGGCCACAGACCTTTGCACCATGGTTACAGGTAAGAGGCTTGGCCATCCGGTGAGAAGTCTCAGGACACAGTTTGCAAGAGATTATTTAAAGGCAGAGTATAGCCTGATGCCTGACGATGAGCTTGAAACATTGGCTGTAGGGGCATTAAGGCTTGCAGTCAAAGATGGTGACGATAAGAAGGGATGCTTCTTATCGGGGCAGGTTGCGGCTATGGTTAAGAAAGAACAGCCTGCAGCTCAGATTGTCAAGGAAGTGATTGATGGAGCTGAGCCAATATTAAGGAGTGCAGCTAAATATATTGAGTAGCGGTTTACGCAGTAAATCAGCG
>ERZ791734.239-NODE-239-length-94575-cov-18.415774_pt1 | contig 94575 bp, 73 predicted proteins | sample MGYA00509953_ERZ791734 | MGnify/ENA primary metagenome ERZ791734 (study PRJEB30046, sample SAMN00792038) | human gut metagenome | study: EMG produced TPA metagenomics assembly of the A metagenome-wide association study of gut microbiota in type 2...
TCATCTGTGTACTTGCGATTAGAGCGTCCCTCGACTACCTTGAAGCCATCGTATGAAACGCCGCTGAGCGCCTGCCGCGAAGCAAAATCTTTGACATCAGTCACCCAGGATACAAGCTCGTCCGCTTTTGCGAGGATAGCAGCGATTTCGATATCATCAAGGGTTGCAGGTGGTTCAAAATCGTAACGAGCGAGAGCAAGGTTGTATTCTGCGAGTTTTCGGCAGGTCGTTCTGACCTTGCAGAAGCGACAATGTTCACCTGCTTTGAAATCTCCCTTGCCATTTGCGGCAAGCTGCGCTGTCGGAGCGAGAACCTCATTCGCCCAACGGAGAAGTTCTTCCTTGAAAATGGCATACTCGCTGATGTTGTCACGCCTTGGCTGGAATATTGCCATGCTCACTGCGGAGATGTCATATATTCCGTCAAACAGTTCAAGAGCACCGAGAGCATAAAGCTTCATCTGCGGATTATTCTCTGCGAGGACTTCCACGCCCTTGCCATACTTGAAATCTATAACGGAAAGTGTACCGTCAGCCACGATAACACAGTCACCTGTGCCGAACCCCTCCGGAACCCACCGGGAGAAATCCAGTTTCTGTTCGATAAGGACTATGGGGTCATTGCAGGCTACTTTTGCTTTCTCGACCTGCTCATAAGCGTATGTAGCGTACTCGACAGCGCAGCGCTCCATCTCCTCGTTGTAGTAGGTGAGGTTTTCTGTTGGGTCGGTGGTTTCTCTGCCGAGCAAGGCTTTCAGCCTGTGTTCGCAGAGAGTGTGAGCGTCCGTGCCCTCCTGCGCATACTCGCTTGATGTATCCGGCAGTTCGGCACAGAGTTTAGCAGACGGCGGACATTCGAGCCAGCGGTGGCTTGATGACGCCGAGAGAATTGCGTGGTTAGTCGGCATTGCCAAGCACCTCCACCTCTGCGAGAACTGCTGCATAATCTTCGGGCTTTACCGCTGAGAGCTTGTCCTCGCCATACTTTGTGATGATTGCCTTTACCTCTGCCGTGAAACCAGCACGGGATTTCTCTGCACATACGGCTCTGACTGTTTCGAGAGTTACATCACATTTCTCTTCGGCGGGCGGTTCTGGCTTTGACTCGGATTTTGACTTGGACTTCTTCTTAGGTTCTTCCTTTGGATCATCGCTCGCCATAGCATCTGCGAGAATCTGCAAGCTGTCACCTAAAGAACGGATATCCTCAATGACATTAAGTAGCAACTTGATTCTGCTCATTTTCTTTTTTTCCTCCTTTGACTTCGTGGATTTCGACTGACTCAACGCACTGTCCGGGTGACAGCAGATATACCGTTGTGAAATCTCCGAAAAGCAGACGGAGTAATCTCATCGGTAATCTGCGGTCAGCACCCTCAAGGACTCGTGTCTTGGATTTTTCGTTCGTAACATTGATACGAATCATGTGTTTGAGTGCCATTTCAGTTACCTGCCTTTCTGCAAGGGCTGTATCGTTTTCCCTTACATCTCTATAGGCAAATGAAAAATGGCAAATCCGAAGTATTAACGAAAATATTTCTTCAGTTCCTCATCTGCGGAAATTTTGTCGTTAATCTTACGCAAAATCTGGCCTACGCGAACATCACTGATACCGATTATCTTTGCGGTTTTTGCTTTTGAGAAACCCTGGATATTTACAAGCTGATATACTCTCTGCCATTGCTCGGGCATAGCTGCAACGATTTCTCTCAAGCGAAGAATGGTATCTGGAGTGTTGTCTTCTTCAGATACTGCCAACTCATCTTCAAGGTGGCTGCTATCCCCGATGTCATTGCCATCTGCATCGGTCTGAGTGTCAATCGACTCTAGTATGCGATGCCTGCCGGGTATCTCATCAGCAAAAGGTTCTCTGCCGTACTTCTCAATAAAGTCGGCTATGTAATTATCCCTCCACTGATCGTAGATAGGCTGATACCACTCGGGGAGTTTGAGCTCTTTACTGTTAATGTAAACTTCGTGGTCATCCAACCTATGTAAGTTGAGAATATCCACCTCGGTTACTCCGTTTTCTCCGGGCTTGTACTCGGTGACAAGGTTTCCATTCTCATCATACAGTTTGTAAGTGCCTCTCTTGCTCTGGGGTGTTTTTTTGTACTTCATAATTTAGCTCCTTAGATTTTCAAAATTTGAAATCCTCGGAACCATTTTGCGAAATCCCACAGAACGCAAAAAAGGTCAGACTGATGCTATAAATAATACAGCATCCTTCTGACCATCTAGCAGTTCTGAGGATTTCAGTGCTTATATTTAATTGTGAGGTTTATTTGAGGTATTCGATTTTTGCCTTTCTTCAACAATCGTATAAGAACTGTTTTCACCATGTTGCTTTAGTTCAACAAGGTAATACATATCCTTAACAATCATTTCTACTCGATTATTAATCGGGTCCCATTCAAACAGGAACTTTCCTGTTCCTTGATTTGATCTGATTTGCATAACTTATAGCTTCACCTCTCTCAAATTATCAAAAGCTTTTTCGCCTAATAACGTAATATAGCATCTAAAATATTATAGCGGCGAATTATTGGGGATTTCTACTAGCCAGTGACTTAAGGTTATCCCTCACAACAGTGAACGTACCGCCATTAGAGATGCTGAAGGTGTGGGAAGAGTGGTACGGCCTATTCGTTTCGCCCTCGCCAGTACTGTCGTTTACTATACCAAGCAACCGATTATCGCTATTTCTAATTTCTCTAAGGCCTTCTCCCATGGTGTTTTCTCCTTTCTGACCGAGTGGTCTTTTATATGCTCTCATTATAGCAGAAACTACGATAAGTTCATAATAAATATGTTTAGAATTTGGTGGCAAAGTGTAAATAATATATTGACTTATTCACTTTTTGGTGGTATAATAAAGTGCAATCTTAAAAATGGGAGGACTGTGCCCATGGGCAAGAAGAGGTACAAAGAAAAAGACGTGTCCAAGTCAATGACTGATAATCTCGGCATTGCCGACTTGCTTGTGCTGAAGTCAAGCACAGATAGTCACTACTACGCAGTCCATCGGCGTTATTTTACGGATGACAAACTACCTTGCCCCGCTTGCGACTCTACCAAAACCAGATGCTCTAAGGTTGTGAAAAGAACATTTAAAGATATATTGCGGGATGATGTTCCTGCAGATAAAGAGGAAAAACAGAAGTTTCGAGTATTTGATCTCACCTTCTACCAGAGATATTTGCGCTGCGATGGCTGCAACAGTATTGTATTTCCGGAACCTATAAACTTCGGAGACAAAGGTTGCCGTTACACCAACCGATTGGCGGATGCTTTAGCTGACGGCACCTTTCGCTTTTCATATAAGAAGGTGTGCGACTATTATGGCGTACCAGCCTCGACCGCTTCCATTGGCCCCATCATGCGCAAAAGGATTCAATATCGTGAGTCGCTGTTGCTGCCAGTAAGTACGCCGAAGAAACTCGGCATAATGGAAGCTGTATTTTTTCGCGAGGCTCACCCGATTGTTTTTGCCTTGCGGGACGATGGCGTTTATTGTATCGATATTTTGAGGGATTCCTCGGAAGAAACGGTGCTTACCTTCTTTCGTACTTTGGATGCTAATGAAGTGGATACCGTCTATATCGATCCCGTGGACAGCATCCGCAACGCAGCGGCGATTGCATTTCCGAGTGCGAATCTTGTCGTTACGGATGAGTGTATTCTTCGCTACGCGCAGAATGCCATGCTTGAAATCATACACGAAGATGGGAAGCGATTTCCTGTCAAATTCAAAGATGCTGTTTTAACCATACCTAACAAGCGCCTTCAAAGTGATTTCCAACGTGGACAGGTTGATGACGGCATGGAAAGCCGACCAAGATTGAAATCAGCATACGACCATCACCAGGCACTTATGGGCCTTATAGATGGCGAATGGACATACGAAAGACTGAGTAAATGGGCACACGAACTGCCGAGTGACTTGTCCGAATTTGACACCCTAGTCGATGTGATAGAACTGTTTGGGCAGGAAATCAACAATTACATAGAAACAGAAGAAAAGCCACCGGACTTCTATCCGACAGCTTTGCAGGCAGTCTGCGAGGCGTTCAAAGAAATGCCCAACTGCATATTCGACGTGTTGAGAGCAAGGTGCTTCTTAACCATCAACCACGACACCATAGAAGAAAACGGAACTAAATATCGACTTGGCATCCACACAACCAGGTTGACGCAAAATATGAACGAAATAACCCAAAATATCAAGGAGGCAAGAGAATATGGACTCTAACGATAAAATCAAGGCGGTCGGCATCAACATTCAGGAGAAAGCAAATCTAATCTGGAATGTTGCAAACTCTCTCTTCGGTGCTTATAAGCCCCACGAATACGGATTGGTCATTCTCCCGATGGCCGTAATCAAACGCTTCCATGACTGCTTGCTTCCAACACATGACAAGGTTTTGAAAACATACGAAAAAATCAAGCACCTGGCAGTCAAGGAGGGATTCCTCCGCGCGGCAGCTGGAGGCTATCATTTCTACAACACAAGTCCGTTTACATTTGAACGTCTAAAGACCGATCCTGAGAATATCAAGGCGAACTTCGAGTCCTTCATCAACGGTTTCTCCGACAATGTCATCGATATCCTCGCAAACATGGGATTTTTCAATCAGATCGATCGCATGAATGATGCCGGCGTGTTATACCAGGTCATCAGCGACTTCTGCGAAGAGAACGCGGACATGAGTCCCGATAAAATCTCCGCCATCGACATGGGCTATGTATTTGAAAACCTTGTTCAGAGGTTCTCCGAGAGCTATGACGAGGAAGCCGGAGCCCACTTCACTAGCCGTGACATCATTTATCTGATGTGCGATATGCTGACGATGGAAGCCGACTTCTCCGACCCGGAAGCACCCGCAAAAACCGTGTACGACATGGCCATGGGTACAAGCCAGATGCTCACCTGCATGGAAGAACGGATTAAGGCTCTGGACGCCGAAGCAGAGATCATCTGCTACGGTCAGGAAATCAACCCTTTCACCTTTGGTATCGCAAAGGCGGATATGCTCATCCGCGGCGGCGATCCCGACAATATGCAGTTTGGAAATACTCTGAACGATGACAAATTCACGGGATACACTTTCGACTACTGCATCTCCAATCCGCCCTTCGGTATCGACTGGAAACGCGAGGCTGCGGATGTGGAGAAAGAGCATAAGAAAGGTGATGCCGGTCGTTTTGGCGTTGGTCTTCCTGCAAAATCTGACGGTCAGATGCTCTTCATGCTGAACGGTATCGCCAAGCTGAAGGATACCGGCCGCATGGCAATCATCCAGAACGGCTCGTCCCTCTTTACGGGAGACGCCGGAAGCGGCCAGAGTGAAATCAGAAGATACATCATAGAAAATGACTGGCTGGATGCCATCGTCCAGTTGCCGAACGACAGCTTTTACAACACGGGCATTGCCACCTATGTGTGGATCATCACGAAGGACAAGCCCGTGTCACATCGTGAACACGTTCTGCTGATCGATGCCAGCGGTTGTTTTGAGCAGCGCAGAAAGCCTATAGGCAACAAGCGTGTGGACATCACAGAGACTTGCCGCAATCTCATTATTGAGGCTTACGGTGATTATGACAGCAAGACCTATGAAAAGAAAATCGGCGATGGAAAGACCATCGTTGTAAAGAGCAAGCGCATGGAATCCATTGCGCTCGGCTACAACAAAATCACGGTGGAAAGCCCCATACTCGGCGAGGATGGAGAGCCTATTCTTAAGAAGGGTAAGCCGACCGCCGACACTTCCAAGAGGGATACCGAAACCGTTCCGCTGGACGAGGATATGGATGCCTACTTCGAGCGCGAGGTGCTTCCGTACCGTCCCGGTGCATGGATTGATAAATCCAAGACGAAGGTCGGCTATGAGATTCCGTTCACGAAGACCTTCTATGAGTATTTGGAAATGGAGCCAGCCGACGATATCGCCAAGCGTATTGAAGCACACGAGCATAGCTTAATGGAAAAACTTCACGCACTTTTCGGAGGTGAGAAGAATGAATAACACCGTTCCATACACCGACATGAAGGACAGTGGCATTAAGTGGATCGGCTCTGTTCCGGCATCGTGGAACGTGCGGACGCTCTATCAGCTTGCCACGAGAGTGAACAACAAGAACTCCGACCTCTCCGAGCAGAACCTGCTTTCCTTAAGCTACGGAAAAATCAAGCGTAAGGACATCAATACCAATGACGGTCTTTTGCCTGCGTCCTTCGATGGGTATAACATCATTGAAGCCGGGGATATTGTTCTGCGTCTGACCGACCTGCAGAACGACCACACGAGCCTGCGTGTCGGTCACGCAACTGAGCGCGGCATCATTACATCGGCATACACCACCCTGCGCCCGCTCAACCCGGCACACTCCAGATATCTGTATTATCTAATTCACGCATTTGATCTCAAGAAGGGGTTCTATGGCATGGGTTCCGGCGTTCGTCAGGGGTTGAACTATGATGAGGTGAAGGAACTGCGAGTGGTTCTTCCATCGCAGAGAGAGCAAGATGCAATTGTTACTTTTCTCGATGAACAGTGTGCAAAAATTGACGAACTAATCCGAGAAGCCAAAGGAAGCATTGAGGAATATACCACTTGGAAAGCGGCTGTTATTTCTGAAGTAGTAACAAAAGGATTAAACCCATCGGCAAAGATGGTTCAATCCGGGCTTCCCGTTTATTCGTATCGTCCAGGTCATTGGCGGTCTATGAGAGTAAAGGATGTTGCTACAGTTATACGCGGCGGATCACCCCGACCGATTGAAGAGTATTTGACAGATGATGCGGATGGATATAACTGGATAAAAATTGGAGATACAACAAAGGGAAGAAAATATATAACTTCAACGCATCAAAAGATCAAGCCTTCCGGTCTTTCAAAAACGAGGCTTGTACACAAGGGCGATTTATTGCTTACTAACTCAATGAGTTTTGGACAACCATACATTTTGGATATTGATGGGTGTATTCATGACGGATGGGTATGTCTAAGTGACATTCATACAGTATCCAAGGAATACTTGTATTATTTCCTCTGTTCGGAACTGTGTATGATGCAATTTCATCTTCAAGTTGCTGGTGGCGTTGTGCAAAATCTGAATGTGGATAAAATTGGCAGTACAAAAATCTTCGTTCCCACAAAAGAAGAACAAGATGCCATTGTTCAACATTTGGATGATAAATGCGGAACAATCGAAGCACTCATTGATGAAAAACAGGCTCTTATTAACGATATGGAAAGTTACAAGTTTTCATTGGTATATGAGTCAATAACAGGAAAGCGAAAGGTGGTGTGACCCGTGGACGAAAGGGAAAAAATATTTGAAGGATTCATCGAGTCCTACCTCATTTCGGAGGAAGGTGGATGGGCGAAGGCAACGGATTCGGGACTGCACAGCGAAGAAAGTCGCGGCATGAATCTGAACATCGTAACGCTGACGGACTTTGTAAAAAGCACCCAGCCCATGGCGTGGAGACGCTTCGAGAGGATGTGCACCATCAACCCGGTGCGCCAGTTCTATAAGTCCTTTGAGAACGCCGTGACCCAGGATGGACTGATTTCCGTTCTCCGCTATGGCTTCAAGCATCGCGGCATCAATTTCCGTGTATGCTATTTCAAGCCGGAGTCCGAACTGAATGACTTGGCAGTTGAAAACTACAAGAAAAATGTGTGCCAATGCATCAGGCAGTGGCACTATTCGGAGCAAAATACGAACAGCATCGATATGATGCTTGCACTCAATGGTATCCCGGTCATTGCTATTGAACTGAAGAATCAGCTGACAGGACAGTCTGTGGATGATGCAAAAAAGCAATGGGCATATAATCGCAATCCCAAGGAACCGGTGTTCGGCTTTAACAAGCGCATCCTGGCTTACTTCGCCTGCGACCTATACAATGTTTGTATGACCACGAGGCTTGACGGCCCCATGACAAACTTTCTTCCCTTCAACCAGGGTAGCAACGGCGCAGGCAGAGACGGCGGAGCGGGCAACCCTCCGAATCCGACAGGCGGCTATGTGACTTCGTACTTCTGGGAGAACGTGTTGCAGAAGGATAATCTGATGGATATTCTTCAGAAGTTCATCAGCTATGAGAAGACAGAGAAAAAGGAAGTTATGCCGGATGGCTCGACCAATATAAAGAAAACCGAGAAGATCATCTTCCCGCGTTACCACCAGCTTGATGTCGTTCGGAAACTGGTGCGCCATGTCCGCGAAAACGGTCCCGGACACAACTATCTCATCCAGCACAGCGCGGGCTCCGGCAAATCAAACTCCATCGCCTGGACAGCCTACCGTATGGCAAGCCTTCACGACAGCAACAACGAGGCCGTGTACGACAGCGTGATTGTGGTCACCGACCGCCGCGTATTGGATCAGCAGTTGCAGGCAACCATCTCCAGCTTTGACCATACCCTCGGCAGCGTAGAGACCATTAACGATAAGAAAAGCTCGAAAGACCTGCTAAACGCCATCAACAAGGGCAAGCGCGTCATCGTCACCACCCTGCAGAAATTCCCTGTGATTTACGAGCAGGTACAGTCTGCTGTTGGAAAGCACTACGCCATCATAGTGGATGAAGCGCACAGCAGCCAGACCGGGCAGTCCGCCATGAAGCTGAAAGCCGCCCTTGCTGATGTTTCGGACGCTCTTGAAGAATATGCAGAACTGGAGCAGAAGGCAGTTGATGAGATTGAGGCAAAGGACATCCTTGTGCAGGATATGCTCAGTCAGGGCAAGCACAAGAATTTGAGCTTCTTCGCTTTCACGGCCACACCAAAGGGCAAGACCCTCGAAATTTTTGGTGAACCGCAGCCGGACGGCTCTTTCCATCCTTTCCACATCTATTCAATGCGGCAGGCTATTGAGGAAGGCTTTATCTTGGATGTTCTAGCAAATTATACCACATATAAGATGTGCTATCAGATTGCCAAAAATGTGCCAGATAACCCTGATGTTCCGACATCCAAAGCTGTGCGCACCATTCGCCGCTATGAGGAACTGCACCCGCATAATCTCGCACAGAAAGCAGCTATCATCGTAGAGACTTTCCGCGATGTTACCAAGCACAAAATCGGCGGCCTCGGAAAGATGATGGTTGTCACCGCATCCCGTCTTGCGGCTGTCCGTTACTACCATGAAATCAAGCGGTATCTGGAGCAGAACGATTATGACGATATCGAGATTATGATTGCGTTCAGCGGAAGCCTGAAAGACCCGGATAACCCCAACAGCCCAGAATACACCGAAAGCTCCATGAACGTGGACAGCAACGGAAACCGCGTCAAAGAGAGCCAGACAAAGAGCGTATTCCACGATGAAGGCGATATCCTTATCGTTGCCGAGAAGTATCAGACGGGCTTTGATGAGCCTCTCCTGCACACCATGATCGTGGATAAGGAACTGCGCGATGTAAAAGCCGTTCAGACATTGAGCCGTCTGAACAGAACTTATCCCGGCAAGGTGGATACCTATGTTCTTGACTTCGTGAATGATGTTGACCGCATCCGCGAGGCGTTTCAGCAGTTCTATCAGGAAACGAGCCTTGACGAAGAAATCAACTTTGACCTTATTTACACCACGCAGAAAATCCTGCGCGACTTTAAAGTTTATACAGATGCTGATATTGAAGCGGTATCACAGATTTACTTCGATCCCGATATCCGTAAGGCGAATGCGACACAGGGCAAAATCTCCAATATCCTAAAACCTGTCGCGGATAAGTACAATCAGCTTAATCAGGAACAGCGGTATCAGTTCCGCAGAGAAGTCCGCGCATTCGTGAAATGGTATAACTACATTTCGCAGATTACAAGGATGTTCGATAAGGAACTTCATAAGGAATACATTCTCTGCTCTTACCTTGCCAAGCTGCTCCCGTCCGACAAGACGCAGCCGTTTGACCTCGACAACCGCGTGAAACTGGAATACTACCGTCTTGAAAAGACTTACGAAGGAGCGATTGAGCTGGAGGCTACTCCCGGCTCCTGGAAGCCCACTCAACCGAAACGCGCCGGAGGACAGAAAGACAGACTTAGTCCGCTCGATGAGATCATTGCCAGAATCAACGAAGAATTCTTTGGTGACTTCACAGATGCTGACCGCGTTATGGTGGATACTCTTTATACAAAAATGCGCCAGGATGCGAAAGTCAAAAAAGCTGCTAAAAGCAATGATCGGCAAGTTTATGAGCGAAGTATTTTTCCCAGTATCTTTGACACAACCGCACAGCAGGCTTATATGGAAAATACGGAGGCTTATGAGCAGTTGTTCCTTGATGCGGAAAAATACCGCATCATCCAGCAGGCGCTTGCCGAGCGGCTCTATCGCGAACTTCATGGTGATTCGAAATAAAAGCAAAGGGCTTCCGAAACAAATAAAAGGAAGTCCTTTACCCATTCTAACCAATCAACAGCATAATAATCATAACTACAATAATTCTTTCTGATATCTCCATAAATTGCAGTAGCATTACCACAATGCCAGCAGACAACATTGTAGTATACATGTGGGTAATTTCAGCTGCACATATTTCTCTTGGACATATTCCCCTATACGCACCCACAAAAGCAAGCGTTCCATCAAACCGCAAAACCACGGCAGACATTGTTTGCAACGGCTCGTGCCACGTTGAGTGCGTGGTGTCGATGTCACGCAAGGCGGAGTAAATCGGGATATGCGGCTTAACGGTGCGGTTTGTGCGTGTTGGGCAGACCGCACTGTTTTGGTGGAATATAGCGGTTCGGCGTATAGGGTAATATGTCTGCGGTGACAGCAGTTTCGCAGCGATACACGGAGTGTGGGTCGGGTGTGCGGAAGTGGTGTGATGGTGGGAGGGAGAGATGTCATGAAAATTGAATACACACCTTAGTTTAGCAACAAAATTGGCAATTTATTGTTAAAGACAAATTTGGACAGTGGAATTCAAAAAAGGAGAATGAAGTCAACTCATTTCACCATGTCCATCTACTCCCTTTTGAGAAACGAAAACAGTATAATAGGTGCTTAGAAGTTCTTTATCGTTCTGTTGCACCTATATGACAATTTATGGAGGTTATTATGGAAAAAGCATTAGCAGAACTGAAAGAAAGCCTTGAAAAACGTTCTCCCCTTTTGTTTGTTGGAGCAGGGTTTACATATAAAAGTGTTAACTCTAAAGGACAAACTATTGAAATGGCCAAAGGTTTGGGGAAATTATTGTTTGATCATTTCTGGGGGGAAAATAGCACATATAAGGAACTGAACGAGTGTAGAGATATGGCACAAAAATATGTTTCTGAAGATCATTTTGATTTAAAGAATCTTTGCCAATTATTAAGGATCTATGACTTAGTTGAAGAGAGAAACTCTGTATTAACGTCATATTTTTCTGGTTGCCATATTGATGCAACAGATAACAGAAATGAAATCTGTGATTACGCTTGGAGGAAGATATTTACAATCAACATAGATTGCTTAATCGAAGATATATACAAATCACATAACAAAGAAATTACTGTATGGAATAAAGAGAATGATGATACAAGAGAATACATTGATCATCCCACATTAATTAAGCTTCATGGATGTATAAATAATCCAGAAGCTGGACTCGTTTTTGATAATGATGAATATTCTAAATTTTCAGCTAATGAAAACTATTTATTAAATGAATTTGGCAGTTCTTTCTCGCAAAATGATATTATTTTTATAGGCACAGAATTTCAAGAAACCGACTTATTCTTCATAATTGATAAATATGAAGCAATTGGCTATAATGGTGGTTCAGAAAAAAGGTATTATTTTGTTTCACCTTGTATCAATGATGAAATTACTAAATTGCGAATACAAAAGACTGCGAATATGTATCATATATGCATGAAGGCAAATGAATTCTGCTATTTTTTAAAGAATAATGTGTTTGTTCAAAATACTATTTTGAACAAATTAGGACAATACGGATTGATAACTTCGCAGGAAATGTACAGGAAAATTACTTCCAACTATGAATATGAAAGTGGTCTTTATAGGGGAGAAGACATAACATATGGCGATTTGAAGTATAATTGGGACATTTCACCTGTTCTTCCTGGTCTGTTTGATTGGATACAGTCAGATATGCATAATAAGATGATTTCAATACATGGAATCGAATATTGTGGCAAGACTTGTGCTTCCAAGAGGATTCTGTATGATTTTTTTAGTTTAGGATACGAATGCTTTGAGTATAAAATGAATTCAGAAGAACGGATTGAATTACTGATATCTTATATCAGAGAATTTGAAAATAAAAAAAGTATTGCAATTTTGTATGAGGGCGCAGCATACGCTTATGAGCTCCTGGTAAGTAAAATGATTGTTAATAACCCATGCGAAAATCGTATTGTTATAATTACTACCGATGTAGAACAAAATCATCTTAAAAAGTATCATGCGCTAGAAAATAGCAACTATTGCAAAACAATACAAATCACTGAAAGAATAGATAAAGAACGTGCCATACAAGTCTATAAAAAATTGGATGAAAAGCATAGCCTTAGTAGATTGAAAGATTATGGCAAAGATATGGAAACACTAGTATCGTTTATGCAAGAAAAGAATGATATTGTAGATGTACTATACTATTCTTCGCTTGGAAGGGGATTTAAGAATCATATAGATAATATTATATCCGATATCGACTGTGATAAGCTAAACGTCAAGTTCATTGAATTGTTTTGCTTGTTGAATCGAATGGGTATAATTTATATTCCGAGCGATATTTATAGCATTGGAGCTAAAGCACTTAGTGGAACATTTAAAGAACAGCGATTCCAAATAGCTTTTAACAAAATTCTCCAAATCGAAAATGGGACTTTTCATTTGAGGTACAGCAGATTTATTTCAGATAAGTTTTCTGACAGAAAATTGTCTGAACTGGAAAAAATCAACGTAATCAAATCATTGGTTAAGTATATATCCGGAAGATTTAAAGAGGGCGAGTACAATGAATTAAGCTCTATCCTATATAAATTGTTAAACCTTAAAACCCTTTGCAACGTAATTACTTATGATAAGATAAAAGCACTATACGGTTGGATTGAAGCTGATTGTAAGCAATATAGTTATTATTGGGTTCAGCGAGGATTATGTGCTCAAAAGAAAAATCCACCTGATTTTGAGGAAGCGGACAGATTCTTAAGAGAGGCAAGTTCAATACGCCCTAACTCTTATCAAGTTGCTCATGCTGTTGCCAAGAATTTAATTGAACGAGGCTTGGATAATTTACAGAATAATAAAACTGACTCAGCACTATTTGATGATGGTATACAAGCTATGAAATCATTGGTCACTGATAAACGGTTTAGCAGGGCTTTCGGGTACTCATTTCATTCATATATTGATTCGCTATTAAAATATGTTGAAATAACTGACTGTCGAATCAGCAAAGACGAATGTATGTTTATTAATGCCATTGTATCTGAATTAAATTCAAAATGCAACGAGCCTATGATTAGCAATATATTGTATAAATTGAAAATGTATGCACTTAGTCATAATTGTGAACAATATCTAGGAAATGTTGTCAGTCGCTTCTGGGATAAAACAAATTCAATGAATATCGATATTGAGTTTGTTGAGAATGATTGGGTGATATAATAGTTTTGGCATATTTATGAAACTGCGTCATACAAACCGCTAAATCAAAAGAAGAGCCTTAGTATTCATATGTTTATAACAATTTCACATCAAAACCTCAACCCTCACCCCTGACTTCAGCTCCACAGAAAACCTATCATCCCACACAACAATCTCATTTAGCCACCGCCGGGCAAGGCTCTCGTCAAACTCGGTAAGCTCGGAATCCTGCTGCTCGATGAACTCGTTTAACTCATTTATACGCTTGACCTGTTCGTCACGGACGGCGGTGTCGGTGAAGTTCTTCTGTTTCATCTCACGGAGCCGTAATATCTCATCGGCGATGTCGTTGTAGTCCTCCTTGCGGGAAGCGTGGTTTATAAGCTCCTGCTGAAGTTCAGAAAGCCGCTTGTCTATCTTCAGAGCCTCGTCATCAGCATACCCACGAAGCACCACCGCAAGGTTGTCCTGCAGCCGTTTCTGATAAGTGCTCCTGCTGCCGAGCATTTCATTAAATGCCTGCACGACCACATTTTTCAGCACTTCTTCATTTACCGTACGGGCATGGCAAATCACGCCTGTTGACTGCAGCCGACTCAGGCACCGCCAGACAATTGAGCGGCGGCCATGATTGTTCCAGTGAACACGGCGAAATAGTTCGCCGCACTCCCCGCAGACTATCATCTGCGAAAACACGTGGTTACTGCTGAAACCGTGCTTTCTTCCGTTCGGGCTGACCTTTACAAGCCTGTGGCGCACAAGTTCGTCCTGCGCCCGCATAAAAATCTCTTTTGGAATAATTGCTTCGTGGTCGTTCTCAACGTAGTACTGCGGCATAATGCCGTTGTTCTTGATTTGCTTTTTGGAAAGATAATCCACCGTGTATGTCTTTTGCAGGAGCGCATCGCCCATGTACTTTTCGTTGCGCAGTATCTTTGCTACAGTGCTTGTGTGCCAGCGTGGATTACCTGCGCCGGTAAGTATTCCGTCACGCTCCAGACCGGCGGCGATTTTGTCGGTTATGCGTGAAACAAGTCCCTGAGAAATTTCTGCACCGTAAATTTCTTTGAGGGTATCTTCAATGTCACGCTGGGACATTTCCTTTGCATACATTGCCATGATCTTCTGCTCAATTTCATCTGTGTGAGTCTGTCTTTTTTCAATGACTTTAGGCTCAAATTCACCATTGCGGTCACGGGGTACGGATATTTCGCATTCGCCGTAATCGCCGGTGTAGTTTTTTTGCCATAGCCGTTACTTTGTTACCCTTTATTGTGCGGCGTCCATGCCGCACTTGGGGGCAACTGTGCAAACATCGTGTTTGCGACTGTTGCCGGAATTGTTGCCGAGAACAGTGTTTTACTCATAGCCGAGATGTTAGTCCATCTCAGCTTCAAGCATCTGTTCGATCGTTCCTGCAAACAGCTTTTTCAGTTTTGCCTGAATATCTCCTGTGCTTTCACAGTCTGCCATCAGAAGCTGAACGAGCTCCTTTTCGCTTAATCCGTGATTTCTGTTTTTCATACCAATTTACCTCTAATTTTCTTTATGGTCATTATTGGCATTTACACAGTTTATTATTCAGACTCTCTATGCCGCCCATCAGGGCGGCATTTCATCTTGTAGAAAAAGTATGTTTGTTTATAAAATGAAGCGCTGCACAGTTCAGTTTATATCTCCCCAAACTCCTCTAGTCTCTGCATAATTTCCTTGCTTCTGTCGATAAACAGCAGAGCCTTGTTATGCTCGTAATACTCCTTACATCCAAACTCGGAAATAAATCTTGCCGTGTAGCTGTTTGCGGTAAGCTCGGTTACAAGTATCAGCATTTCCTGTCCGTCGGTGTACACTTCATTGCAGAAAATAAATGCGTTTGACATCTTATCCCGTGCCGTTTTCGCCGAAATTTTAAGTTCAGACACAAGACTGTCATATCTGCTCCTGATATCCGCAAACGCCGTTTTTCCGTCCTTGCCGACTGTGAGCGCAGTCATATTCTCAAGCTGTGATATTGCTCTTGCAAGCGTTTTCTGACGTGATACGGAAATGCTTGACGACTGCTTGCCGTTTTCAAGCTCATTTTTCTTTACCGCTATAAGCTCATTCATCAGCTTTTCTGCGGAAATATCGCTGTCATGCGTTCTCAGTTTGAATTCTTTCAGCGTTACAAGCGTTTCACGGAGCATATCCTCGCCGTCTGTTACCTGCTTTGCCGATGCCGTAACGCTGTCAAGTATAAGTCCGAGCAAGGATAAACGCTCATCAAACTTTGCGTTTTCAGCCCTGTCTTTTATGCTGTCACTTGCATTACCGCTGAGTATCTCGTCTATCTGATAGTCGCTCCTGTACTTATTGAACAGGTCGTAATATGCCGCAAAGCTTCTCGCTGTCCTGTCGTGCTGTATGTACTGACGAATAAGCTTTATGTCGACCTTAATATTATTCTTCTCGTACAGGGTTATCATCTGCGACAGGTCTTCCCAACCTCTCGCCGTAACGAACGATTTTCCGTCAACCGTACTTTCTATGCGGTAAAAATCCGCTTTCTTAATTTCAAGATAGGTAAGCACAGAGGCATGAACGCCCGCCTTGTAAGCGTATTCTTTCCACGCTGTAAAATCAGGCTCGATGTCAATTCTTTTCAGTCTGTCCCACGTTACAATGTCAAACTCACGGACGGAATTATTGTATTCGGGCGGATTTCCCGCAGTGACTATTATCCAGCCGTCAGGCACTCTGTGTCTGCCGAACACCTTGTATTGCAGGAACTGGAGCATAATCGGGGCGAGCGTTTCTGATACGCAATTTATCTCATCAAGGAACAGTATTCCCTCTTTTACACCCGTATTTTCCATAAGGTCATACACTGCCGAGATGATTTCCGACATAGTGTACTCCGACACGTCATATTCCTTACCGCCGTAATTCTTGTGTACAATGAACGGCAGTCCGAGTGCGGATTGCCTTGTGTGGTGCGTCATGGAATACGACAGCAGACCTACTCCCATTTCCGACGCTACCTGCTCCATTATCGCAGTCTTGCCTATTCCGGGAGGTCCCATCAGAAATACAGGGCGCTGTTTTTCAACAGGAATCGCATAGCCGCCCGTTTCGTCCTTTGTGAAATATGCCGTCATGGCATTCTTTATCTGTTCTTTTGCTTCTTTTATATTCATACTCTGCTCCTTTAGATCTCATCCGACGGAAGAACAAGCTTTATCGCCCACGGCGGAACATCGGGATTATTGTACTCATCGTCTATGAATACAAATGCCGTTTCATACGGCGGTTTTCTTGCGGGAAAATCCCCGTATCCGTCTGTAAGATATATAAGCCCCTTGAGATTTGTAAACTCTTTGCTTTGTATCAGCTTATCAACATAAGCGAATACCGGGCGGAAATCCGTACCGCCGAATCCGTGCAATTTCATTGTAACAAGATAATCGTCAAACTCTTCCTGCGAGGTTATCTTTCTGTCCTCCTGTATGTCCGTGTCGCACTGGATAATATGAAGATTTATCTTTGTGAAAAAGCTTTCCTCGTTTTTGAGGATATTGTACGTCTTCTGCATGAATTTCTGTACAAGCTCACCTGATACCGAGCCCGATGTATCGATTGCTATAACAAATTCCTTTATTCGCTTTACTTCCTTGTATTCAAGCGGTTCTATAAGCGGCATACGCTCATATAATTTCAGTCCGTAGGTGTAGAAGATATAATCAAACTCATCATCGTTTACACGCATCGCTTCTCCCATTACAGAGAATTTTTTCAGAAACTGCGTATAGTCGTATTTCTCACGGTTGACGGCGTTCAGATTCTGAATGAAGCTGCCCCTTGTATCGCCTTTTTCCTTTGAAAACGCTTCTATTTCGATCTGCATTTTCTCCGAAATTTCTTTCCAGTCCTTTTCAAGCTGTGAGGCGGTTTCAGCTGACATCTGCATATCATTTCCCGTTCCATCTTCATTTCCGGGATTTTCTGCGTTACCGTTTCTGTTGTTGCCATTGCTGTTATCCGTATCATTACCCGACTGTCCGTTATCAGAATTCATGTCATTACTGTTCCGGCTGTTGCCGTCCTTGCTGTCCGGATTGCTTTTGATCTGCATTGAAGCTTCTGTTTCAGGCGGCTTTGCATACCAGATTCTGTGGTCGTCTTCCGCAAACAGCTCCGACCAGGCATAGACCTGCAAATCGTCAACATTCCTCAGAAGATAGTCATATATCTTCTCTGCGGTGACAAATCGGCAATCCGTTTTGATTTTGTCGATAATACTACCCTGTCTGACTTGTCGGGGCGAAGAAAGCGCCTTTATATCGAGCTCATTCATGATATTCTCAGCGGAGATATCGCACGCCAGATTCCACCTGAGCGTGTCTACAAGCGTACCGACAATATTGTGGCGGAACACGCAATGAAGCATCATGTGAAGATATGCCCGTGTTATGTTATATCCGGATTTATAGCTTTTCAGCACATAGCTTTCGTCATAGAAAATGTATCTGCCGTCAGTAGCAAAAGTTTCGGTTATGATCGAGGTTTTGAGCGGCAGCATATTAATTGCGTTGTCAAGAAATCTGAGATTTACGGCAAGCGTATTGCGGGACAGCATAAGTATGTCGGTTGCAAGCGCCGAAAGCTTCTCGGCACGCTCCTTTGCCTTTTCATATTCCTTATCCGTAAAATCACTTCCTTTGTCGATTCAATAAGTTATCCCGTTGTACCAATCGGTTATTTCATTGCCTGTCTGAGATGAGTAAATATGTATTTTTTCGCAACCGTAAAAAATTCTCGGTGAAATAAAGGTATTTTCACTTAGCGTCACCTTTTCAAGGGAAGTACAGTTCGCAAATGCGTGTTGCTCTATAACTCGCACCGTATCGGGAATAGTCAGCTTCTTCAGCGAGGTACATCCCGCAAAAGCGGCACCGTGTATATTACGAAGATTTCTGCCGAAAATCACATTTTTCAAAGAAGTGCATTTTTCAAAGGCTGATAAACGTATTTTGATAAGGCTGTCCGGCATGATAACTGTTTCCAGATTTGTGCAGGAATAAAATGTACCGGCAAATATTTCGCTTATACCATCAGGCAGTTTCACCGATTTAAGCGTATTACATTCATAAAAAACGAAGGCTGATATTGCCCGTATATTGTCAGGTATAATGAGGTTTTCTTCATTTCCGTTATATTTCAACAGAATACCGCCGACACTGACGAACTCTTCCTTGCGGTTTTCGAGAAATCCTGTACCGTCAAATGCTTTACTGTCGATAAATGTGACGCTCAACGGTATAACCAGTTCCTCAAGGCTTACACAGTCGCTGAATGTACAGTCAAGTGACTTTACGCCGTTCGGTATGACGATCCGCTTTATTGAATCGCACCCCCGAAAGGCATTTTTATCTATCATAAAAATGCCTTTCGGGACTATGATCTCCGTATCATCGGCTTCCGGTGTGCATTTCAGCAGATTGAAGTCTTTATAATAAAATTTAACCAAAGAAAACTCCTTTCCGAATTATATCACAAACAGTGTCCGATAAAAGTCACATATAAGGCTTATAGTTCCAGCGATGACAGCGGGTCGCAAAAATTGTCGTGTTCCGGACTGTTTGCAACCGTCAGAAGAAATGCGGCGGCAGAGGTATTACCCTGCTCGTCTGCAAATTCAATAAGCCCTGATACATTCCCGGCGGTGATCAGGCCGTTTTCCTTGCATATTCCGAGTAGCTCGGCACTGTCCTGCGTAATACAGTAACGTGCGGCGTTTTCCGCATTATTATGCAGAAAATCAAGGTAATGCTCCTCTGCTGAGGCGCTGAGATTCACTCTGTACATAAGACGTGAAAACGCTATCGCATATTGAAGGTTTTCGTCCTGCAAAGCGGGGAAATAATTATCCTGCGCCGTAAAGTCAAAACCGCCTTTGTCCCAGATATTACGCAATATAAAATTGTACGCCGATGATCCGTCGGTCGCCGTAACTGCTTTATAAAGCGGTTTCCCGCTGATTGTGCTTCTGACGGTAACGCTTACGCAATCGGAAAATGCGTCGCCGCCGACTGAAGCTATGCCGTCCGGGATCTCAAGTTCATGCAGGCTTTCGCACATAAAGAATGTCTTTTCTCCTATACTTTCCAACCTGTCGGGAATATTTACCGATTTCAGATTGTGGCAGTTCAGGAATGCCATATTTCCTATTTTAAGCAAACTATCCGGAAGTGTGATACAAGCAAGGCTTGTACACTCTTTGAATGCTCGCTCATCAAGCTCTGTGACTGTATCGGGCAGAGATACCGATATCAGCGACAGGCAACTGCCGAAAAGATTATACCCTATCTTAGTAACGCCTGCGGGAATGTCAATACTTTCAAGGCTTGTGCATCCCCAGAATGCAGAATTCCCGATTTCCGTAAGTTTGTTATCAAGATATATTGTATTGAGTGCACTGCACTGGGCGAAAGCACAGCTTCCGAGCCGTTCAACACTGCCCGGCAACGTGACAGAAGTCAGCGATGAACAGCCGTAGAATGCGCCGTCGTTTATGACTTTCAGACTTTCCGGGAGCGTAACGGCAATAACGCTCTGTAAGCCGCAGAGGGCGTCCTTGCCTATGGTCGTTACACCGTCAGGCAGGGTAATGACAGTTTCGTCCTCTTTTAGCAGACATTTTTTCAGTACAGCATCCTTTATATCAAATTGTGCCAAAGCAATTACCTCTTCCTGTTTCTGTAGTATAAGAGAGTTCATTCTTCTTTGTTTACCGCAATAATTCTATATGTCGATATCATTATCGTCAACAAGCGGAATTCTGACTTTTTTTGCTGTGACGTTATTTATTTTACGGGTATTTTTTCAAACACGGTATTCCCTCCGATATTCAGAAAATTCATCATGAGCAAGGTTTATGCGTTTTATATCTTTATGGTTTAAGTATATCACAACGTAGCTGAATATTCAATATTTAATCAATGTCCGTAATAAGAGAAAAACCGCACTGATATAAAGGTGCGGTCTTTCTTGAACTTATCAAAGATTGTCGACTGCCGAACGTTCAACCGCAAGGCATTTTGTATAGCTTTCCATAAATCTGTCAAAGCTGTTGACATCTTCGGGGTCGGGTGCGGATACTGTTGTCTGCACAGACAAGAATACATTTACAGCAAGCCAGCTGTCAAGCGTCCTGTCGGATCTGTCATTCATATATGCCGCAAGAAGCGCCATGCCCCATGCTCCGCCCTCTCCAGCGGTACTCATAACGGTAACAGGTGCATTTACAGCGGCGGTTCATTGTCTTTGCGTGTTCCTCGCAGTACTGTCCGTCACAACGGTTGGGACAGCTGGGGTAGGAACAGGGACGCTGTGGTCGTCTGGGCATGGGGTCATCTCCTTAAATCGAACGATTTATTTAAAACGAAAGCTGAACCGGCAAGGTGATTCAACATTAATCTTGTATTTTTATTATTCATACATCATAATTATCACTTCATCAAAATGCAAAAAGATATTTTAAATTTCGTGCATTTGCCTTAAGCGCCCTGCTTTGATATTGAATTTTCTTGTGTAAAATGATGGGATTATCAAATATTTCGTTGTGTCCGTTTTTTTGGACGTACAAAGATATATTATAACACGTTGAGTGCGTTGTTCTCCTTACAAAATCATGAGATAATTACATCAGGACCCTTCCGGTCAAAAGTCGGATCTGAAAAAATGCAGCATGGTTTTCAGACCGTCATCACGAAAAACAGCAGTGAGATACGAATGGGCTTTACGGCTATTACTGATGGGACAAAAGAAAATATGGCAACAAACCAAGAACTGCTGAGGAGTATATTCGCTTCAAGGGTGCTTTGATTGAACTAGGAAAAGTTGGTAATACTTTTACCGCAGAATTATCCAATGAAGAATTAGCTTTCAAAGAACAGAAATATTGACAAATTTCGCAAAAGTGAATATAATTATATGCAGTAGAATAAGGACATTGTATGTAATAATCGAAAAAGGCTTGTGATGTGTACAATGAAACTCAGTAATGAATCAATATCGTTGTTGCTGAATGTATAAATTGAGTAAATGTAGGTGACATATATGATTTATTGATATGCAATAACAAGAGAAACAGCAAAATGTTGAGATACTACCGTGTGACAGGTTCAGTATTTGTGTGCAAAAGGACAAGTTGAAGGTGCTGTAAAATTGAGGCGTGCACAGACCACAAAAAGCCAACCGATGGTAGAGTTACTACCTGAGAATATCGGAATTGAAGAAATAATGATTAATCTTGCAAAGAATGACAGATTATATATGTAGCTTGATATAATAAAGAAATAACCTATGGGAGGTATTAGCAATGGCTAAGACAATTAAGTTTAATTTAATTCTGGACAATTACCCTGTAAGAACTATTGAGGGATTACAGGAGCATTTTTCAATTGAGGATATGCTCAAATATTTCGAAAATGGATTATTATTACGTTGGTTAAATGTTAGAGGCTACGATGAACAATATACTGCAGTTGAGGCTATTGACAAATCTTTGGATAGAAAAGAAATCGTTACTTCTTTAGTTAAGATTTTTGAAGTGGCAGAAATGGATGATGCAGACATTGAAAAAGCTATTGGTATTCTTATATACTTGGATGAAGAAAAAGAATTGAATGCAATATATAAGGAAAATGCATATGCTAAAAACCAGGTTATTGATGATTACCATTCCGGCTACACAGCATTAATTATGCACATGGAAGAAAACAAAGACAATATGGCTTTGTTAAAGGCAGATGCTATTCAAATGGAAAGAGAGTACATGGGTTTGTTTAAATTGGATCATTATGAATTGTATTTCCGTTTAGCAGAATCTGCTCCAAAAGCTATTTTTGCAATTCTCACAAGAGATGCGTTTAGAAAATTTTGGATCGGTGAAAAAGCAAATACAAAAATATATTCAAATGTTAAAACCGCATTATTGGCGACCGCTAAAGCAAAAATAATTCTTGGTGACGATTTGAAAATCGTTAAGAGAAATACTCAGGCAATGTGGGATCCAATTGAAAGACCGGAAGTGAAATTGATGGTTATATCTATTGCTGCGGGAACATTTATCAAAAATGCAGGCAATTTCTCTGAAAAGCTTGGAAATACTGATGTGAATAATAAATTGGTTAAGTTTGATGGACTGGAATACCAGTGTAACGATGAAACTAATGAATTGTTATATATGGAGGTATAATTATGAAGAACAGTGCAAGAGATTTAATAGCTTCATATATTGATGCCTTATATCCGATTATTTACATCAATCATTTCGACTTTAAGATAATTGATGAAATCATCGCGGACATAACGGATAATAGGAAAATAGTAGAATACAACAATGGATTAGGTATTGTAGACTTTAAGACAAAATCCACGATGAAAGAGTGTGACCTTTATAATTTTCTTAATCTCGTAAAAGATGACGGATATGAACACGCTATGTTTATTGTCTTAAAGGACGTTCACAATCAGTTAGACAAGCCTGAAATTATTTCATTGTTGAAATATATTGCTGAACGAAATCTATATAATGAAAATTATAATGCCTCTGTTTTTATTGTTTCAAGCAAACTTTGTATTCCGGATGAATTGGAAGATTTGATTACAGTGTTTGATATGCCATTACCATCAGTTTCTGAAATCAAGAATATAATGGTAAACTTTACAAAGGACTTAAAAATTGATGTGACGGATGATGTTTTAAGCGAAATCGCATTGTCTTTCAAGGGATTAAATGAATTTCAAGTAAAACAAATCTTAAACCTGGCATACCAAGATGGAGGTTGCTTAGACTTTGATGATAAGCGTTTGATTCTCAGTCAGAAAGAACAACTAATTAAAAAAGCCGGATTACTTGAAATGATTCCTGTAAATGAGGGCATTGAAGATATTGGTGGTTTAGAAAATCTAAAGGAATGGCTTTATAAGAAAGAGATAATTTTCAATCAGTTAGATAAAGCTATCAAATTTGGTGTTGACATTCCAAAAGGAATAATGATCGTTGGTATGCCTGGATGCGGTAAAAGTTTGGCCGCAAAAGCAGCCGCTAAATTATTTGAGATTCCATTAGTCAGACTTGACGTTGGACGTTTGTTAGGAAAATATATTGGTGAGTCTGAACAAAACATGAGAAAGGCATTAAAGCTTTCCGAGGCAATTAGTCCTTGTGTTCTTTGGATTGATGAAATCGAAAAAGCCTTTTCTGGTGTCGGAGGTTCCGGCGGTGGAAGTGATGTTACTACACGCTTATTCGGGCAGTTCTTGACTTGGATGCAGGAAAAAGAAAATACAGTTTTTATTGTGGCAACAGCGAATGATATTTCAAAGATTCCAGCAGAGTTTTTGAGAAAAGGACGATTTGATGAATTGTTCTATGTTGATTTCCCTAACGATGAAGAAAGAAGAAAAATCATAGAAATTCATCTTAAAAAGCGCCACAAATGGAACAAAGAATTGGATATTATTTCACTTGTTAAATTGACAAGTGGATATAACGGTGCCGATTTAGAGGCTATCGTAAAGGATGCAATTGAAAGCTGCTTTATTGAAGGTAGGGAGCAGTTGACTACGGAGGATTTGAAATCAGCTCAAAAGAATATCAAATCTATTTCCAGTACGTTGGAGAAACGAATTAAAGAAATTAAGGAAGCTGTTAAGGATATGGACTTAAAGCCGGCAAGCAACCCAGAAAATAAAATGGCTTCTAAACCTGTTACTAAAAAAGTTGTTGCTGACCATGCGGAAAGTAAGAGCATAAATGCTACCTCTAAGATAGCAGTAGCAGAAGCAGTAGCAGAAGCAGTACCGTTTCCTTACTCATCACTTGCAGCAATATTAAAGGGATATTCATCGAGAGGATAAGTTGAACAATGGATAAGAAAGAAGAAATATACGAATTTGACTTTTCAGAAAAGATTTTGTCAGAAGAAGAGGCTAAAGATGTATCTAAAATCCAAAGGGAATTTTTTGAAAGCTATGCAGCTTCTAAGGACAAGATGCCGGTAGAAGAATGGCTATCACAGGAACTTCAAAAGCAACTTCCGGAAAAAACTTCCGAAGAAATCGAAGAAATAAGTACCGAGATTATCAGTTCTCTTAAAGTAACAGAAGATATGAAGGTATCTCAACAGGAAGCAATTGCAGCAGGAAGAAGTAAGGATAGTTGGTTTGCGTCTTCTATACTTCAGTCCACTTCGCAAATGTCAGCACAAGAGAGCGCGCGATATTTACAGAGTTTGGATGATGCTGTGAAAAATGCAAATGCAGCTATGCATGAAACGATAACCACAAAAGGGAGCGGATATATTACCCCAAGCATGAATCCAAATTTAGATGGATTCATTGCTGAACAACATCATGTCAACTCATTTAACATGAATGCAGCCGCCAAAGGTAGTGGTTTAAGAGCGGAAGTACAGCCGTTGAAACCGGGAGAAACTTATACCAAAAATGGTTTTGATGTAATCATCAAAGATGCTACCGGAAAAAGAATACATCAGTACCAAATGAAATACGGTGCAACTGCTGAGGATACTATCCGTATGATTAATTCCGGTAACTATAATAATCAAACCATTGTTGTTCCAGAAGAACAGGTAGCAGCAGTTCAAGAGGCCTTTCCTAATAAGACGGTTACCTCCACTATCGGTGATGGTGACGTATCAAGTAAACCTTTAACAAAAGAACAGGCAAAGGAATTGCAGGAAAAAGCTCAAACCGGTAATTTCATGGATGCTGATTGGAATGATTATGTAGCAAAGGACTTAGCGATTGGTATTGGAAAACAGACAGGTTACGCTTGTGTGCAAGGTGCTGCTGTTGGTGCGGGTATGGCGATTGCCACTAAAGTATGGAATGGAGAGCCTGTTGACGGAAAAGAAGTTATTGAGACTGCTATTGTGTCGGGTGCGGACTTTGGCGTGAAAACAGCAACTGCCGGAGCCTTGAAAGCGGCATCGGAAAAAGGCATTTTGAAAGTTATCCCTAAAGGAACAAAAGGAGGCACCTTTGCCAACATTGCTTTTGTGGCCATTGAAAATGTTAAGGTTTTAGGTAAGGTTGCAACTGGTGAATTGACCGCTAAAGAAGGTCTTGATGCAATGGAACAAACAACCGCATCATGCGTAGCCGGTATTGCTACGTCAACAAAAGGGGCAGCAATTGGAGCAACTATTGGTTCTGTTTTAGGACCTGTAGGAACAGCTGTCGGTGGATTTATTGGCGGAACAATAGGATATATGGCGGGTTCAAAAGTCGCTCAAGCTATTGTTAAGGGTGTGCAGAAAGTCCGTGATAAAGCTATTGAAGTTTTAAAATCGGTAGGTAGTGCTGTGGTTGACGGTGTTAAATCCTTTGTCCGTGGCTTTGCAAGTTTATTTGGATTCTAATTAAGAAAGAGTATAAAGAGTTCTATATATGCAAAAACAAACCGGAGATAGTTACTGTTCCAAAGGCAATTATTTTTCGGTAAGAGGTAAAGGTAATCCGAATGAAGAAGGCGGAGCATATCAGCAGGCTGATAAATAAGAAGGACGGCATCGTGAACAAGGTGTTCGTGGAGATGCTTGAAAAGCTGGGTTACGATATCCAGATCACGTACATGAAGAGAGATGTTTAGTCTTCAGTTTAATCTTACTGTAACGGAGGTTTATTGTATATGATTTCGGAAGAACTGAAAAGTATAGTTGATGTAATAAGTAACCAGGGGAAAATGCTGTTTTTCGATGGAGTTACCGAAGAACAAATTAACCAGTTTGAAGCTGAAAACAATGTCAAGCTCCCAACGCAATACAGAGAGTGGTTAATGCTTTCAGATGGCGGCGAGTGTTTTTTGCCTGCCGGTGTTCAGTTTTATGGAATTGAACACAAGCCGATTATTGATATTAATAGCATTGACAGACCTGATGACAAGTATATAGTAATCGGCGCATTGGCGACAGGCGATCCTATTCTCTGCGAGAGGGATGGAGAAAAAATCTCCATTTATAATCTTGAAGGCGGACGGATCGAAGAAGATGAAGTTTATGAAGATTTTTATTCATTCCTGAAGGATCTTTATGACTTGCTCGGGATAGGAGAGTGATCCTATGTCGAGAAGAACAGCTGATGCGAGTAAAGCAATCAGACTTGCTTGGGAAAAGGAACAGCAGCGTGTATTAGAGGGTGAAGGTACACGAGATTGGACCGAAAAACAGCAGCAGGATATTATCGACCGGGGTAAAGCCTACGATGAAGATGGAAAAGCCTTTGAAGGACAGCATATGAAAAGTGCGGCGGAGTATCCTGAATATCAAGGTGAACCCGATAATATACAATTCCTTACTCATCAAGAGCATTTTGAGGCTCACCGTGGGAATTGGCAGAATCCTACAAATTGGTATTATGACCCTGTTACCAAACAGTTCTATGATTTTGGTGATGGAAAGTATATTCCATGCGAGGTATTTAAACTTAGCGTACCAATCTGTACAGAAAGTTCAGCGGTGCTGAATGAAAACAATGCCGCCCCTGAGGAAAAAGCTGTTAAGAGTGATCCTAAAATCGCGGATGAAATAAAAGCCGAACCTATTAACACTGAGAAAAAAACTATTGCTACGAAAAGTGATAGTCCGAGAGTTGATTCAGCCCCAATTACAAATCAATCCGAATCGTTTATTATCCGTGGATTTCACAAGGTAACAGATGGGTGGAAAAACTTTAGAACCAATCACCCTATATTGTCTTCAATTATAGTTGAGGGAACGAAAATTTCTGCTGGAGCAGCCTTATCTTATGGGGCTTCAAGAGTTACAGGTGGTTCACATAGCAGCTCTCATAACACCGGTTCAAGTATTAGTGGGCCCTCCGTAAACTCTTCTGGAACGAGTAAAGCTGCAGAAACAATTGCTTCTGCTATTTCGGACAGCTTGGAACACGGTACACATGCTTCGCCTATTGAACATACCGTTTCTGGATATACGCGTCATTGGAATGGTAAAGAAATCCATGTTGCTCCATATACGCGTGGAGGTAAAAATTAACGGAAGCGGATTTGAATTGAAATGAGGTATTGACATGCTTTTATTCTCTACTGTTTTATCGATTAATGATACAATGAGCAAAGACGATTTTATTCGCCTTGCCATCGAATGGAATCAAGGAAGTCCTCATAAAGAAAACGTTATTCCCGGGCTGGTTTGGAACGGGGAAAGAAACATTCGATATGGAGACGATTCTTTGTGGCTTGCCATAGAAGAATACCGGAATCAGAATACCATTGCCATACGCTATGAAAAGACCGAAACTGACGGTGTGGTTTGGGATACTGACTATGTCATGAACTTTAACGACATGAAAATGTCCGTTCGCCTGGATAGAAGTTATCTTGAATCTGCACTGACCGTCGAATCCGGCTTCTCAACACCTCACTTTATTTCACTCCTGGTAGAAAAGGGCTACATAAAGGACGATAATAATCTCCCCGTGTCCAATCGACCCGTTATTATCGATAAGGACAATTTGGACATCCTTGTTGATGTCATTAATGGGGTCAGCCATTATCGTTTGCCGGTTGTCTATATTTCTAAAACATTCTTCGGAGAGGATCCGGTGAATGTGAAATGGATTGCCAGCCGGCTCAAAGGGGTTGCCCATGTACTTGTCCAAAAGGAAGGCTGGCTAAACAGTCGGTTAAGACGCGATTGTGACGATAAGAATGAATACTATGGCGCAATCGGCATCTACTACCCTAACCAAGCAGTAGGACACAAGAGATTCCTTTATCGCGCCTATGAAGGCAGTGATGATATTTTGATGGAGAGGGTTATACGAAGCGTTATACAGTATAGCAACTCTCAGTTGGTGGATACACTTTACACTTGGTCTGGAGTTAACAATGCTCTATTACGCGACAGATACAGCCGCCAGAAAGAAGAGCGGGTTGCTGCAGAACTTGAAAAGGCCAAAGCACTTAATGATGCAGATGAACTGATTGAGTATTTTGATGCTGACATAAAAAGGCTTCAGCAACAGGTTGAGCGATTAACAAAAGCAAACGATGCGTTGTCTTATGAAAATCAGGGCTTAAAGGCCAAGCTCGACTCGACAGAAGATGTTGCTATCATTTACCTCGGAGTTGAGGATGAATTCTTTCCAGGGGAAATAAAAGAGATGATATTAGAGGCTGTTGCAGAAAAGTTGAAAAATACAGCCACCAAAACAAGAAGATATGATGTTCTGGCAGATATCATTCAAAGGAACGGATTTGAAGGTGCGTCTGAAAAAAGAGCAAATACAATAAAATTTCTCCTTAGAGACTATAGGACGATGAGCGGAACTTTGCGGCAGGCGCTAATGGATTTGGGATTTACCGTTACCGAAGACGGTAAACACTATCGGCTTACTTACTATGGAGATGGTAGATACAAAACAACGGTTTCAAAAACAGCAAGTGACCACCGAGAGGGAAAAAACATTGCATCGACCATCATAAAAAACATGTTCTAAAGTCTCATGATTTACCGAGACAATGAAATCGATCAGGGTGTCCTGACTCAACCAGTCAACGGCATATTCCTGATGCCGATGGTTGTGTGGGCAGCGTAGATAACGACATTTTTATTCACGCTATTGTCCCAAGGCATGTGGAGAGCGTGGTGGGGATGTCGAGGAAAGATAAATCAAGGTTGAAAGTGACGTATTTCTAGGCTTCTTGCGAGGTCAGCGTCATCAGAGAAGCCTTGCTGAAAGCTCGGTTTTCTTGTATGGTAACATATTTACTTTTCGGTCTGATTAAAGAAAAAGTGGATGGTCGAAAAAATGCGGTAGGGTTTAGGCTGTGGATTAGATATCATAGGTTGTGGCACTGGGATGGTTGTCAGAGCCGACCGCAGTTTAAGCCACTCGATACTAAGAAGCGGACTTGGCAGTGGAATACAGCGGAATAGATAACAGGAAAATAACTGCGTAAGTGGAGGATAAAAGATGAGTAAGAATGCACAAATATTGCTAGAAAATTTAATTGAACAAGAATTTAAGAATAATGATAACTATAGCAACATATCAGATTATTTTGAATTTTTTTCAGCAAGTCAAATATTGAAAAATCAAGGATTAAGTGACGATGAAGTAGATAATGGTATCGTGGGAAAAGGATTGGATGGAGGATGCGATTCGATTTATTTATTTTTAGATAATTTACTTATTACGCCAGATGTTGTTGAACATATATCTGCGCCCAAAGATTCCATTCTGGAAATGATAATTATCCAATCAAAGAAGAACACGTCATTTGGAGAAGATGCTGTGATGAAGTGGAAAACCATCTCTGGAAATCTTCTGGATTTATCAAAAACAACAACTGATTTTACGGCAAGGTATAATGCCGATGTTCTCGAAGCATTTACTACGTTTAGAGATACATATACACGTTTGATAACCAGCAGGGTAAAGCTTAAATTTAGATTTTACTATGCAACATTAGCATCAGAATTACATCCTAATGTAATTCAGCAGGCCGAAGAACTGAAAGATACCATAAAAGGATTATTCCCGAATGCAGTTGTTGAGGTAACTTTTGTTGATTCTGATACTCTGTTTGATATGTATAATGCAGTGATAGAAAATAGAGTGAATCTCAAATTTGCAGATATCCCGATTTCACCAAATCAAAAAAATTATATTGCGTTAGTTGATTTGAAAAGCTATTTTAACTTTATAGTAAATGATGAAGGCGATGTGAGAAAGAGTTTTTTTGATTCTAATGTGCGTGATTATCAAGGAAAAAATAATGTAAACAGTAGTATATCCGAAACATTGCGTAGAGCCGATGACAATGATTTTTGGTGGTTAAATAATGGAGTTACAGTACTAGCATCCGAAGCTACATTGGTAAATAACAGAGAGTTGCAAATTGTTAATCCTGAAATTGTTAATGGATTACAAACTTCAATGGAGATATATAACTATTTTTCAGAAAATAGAGAAGCACTGGAGTCAGAAAAACGTTCCATATTGCTAAGGATAATTGTTCCTGATAATGAAGAATCAAGAGATCAAATTATCTTTGCTACAAATAATCAGACAAATATTCCAAAAGCAACATTGCGTGTGACTGATTCTATACATCTTCAAATTGAAATGTATTTTAAGAGTAGAGGATTATTTTACGATAGAAGAAAAAATTATTATAAAAATCATGGACGTAAGCCTGCGGAAATTGTTGGGGTATCTTTTCTTGCACAATGCCTTATTACAATTTTCCTGAAAAAGCCAGATTATGCACGAGCAAGACCATCGACATTGCTGAATGACGAAAAAACATACAACGAGTTATACGAAAAGAATAATGATCTAGAGGTATTTTATAGAGTAGCTTCACTGGGTAAAAAAATTCAGAAAAACGTAAGAAGCGGTTCTGATTATTCTTCAGCGGAAAAAAGTGATATTTTATATTATGTATTGTATGCAGTTATTGCAAATGTATTGGGTAAGAAAAATATTACTCCCGCTGACATTAAGAACTTGGATATGGATTCTGTAACGGATACCTTAATTGAAGATATTCGAAATAGAGTATACGAAATATATAAACTGCATGGAGGAAATGGACGTGTAGCCAAAAGTGCAGAATTTATACAGTATATAGATAATATGTTAGACGAATAAAGCGAAGACAGCCCTCTCAACCATCATGGCTGGGAGGGCTTCGTGCGTCTATACTTATCTTTCTACATCGACCATAAGGCCGGATTTCAATTCAACCGTGCAATGGTCACTCAATGGACCGCCACCTCAAATCCCCGTATTCATTTTATACTAACACTTTTCCTTTTCCAAAAAGCACTCCTGCTCAACCGTGACCTTTGAATTGATAATTGCTGAAATTACTTCATAGAAAACAGAATAATCAGGATCTTCAGTCAGCTTTTGAAGTGTCATTATGTATTTATCATCTCTTTTCAGACCCTTTTCTTTATAGCGTTCAAAGGAATCAATATTCATATTTAACGGTTCAAGCGAAGGAACAATATTCTTTTTCAGACGCATAAACATTCTGAATCCGCCATAATCAATGTCACTCCATAAATATGTGGGGATATCTTTGCCATCGCAAAGCTTGCGGAAGAATTCGCCATGCTTGGGACTGTAAAAACCTCCGTGATACACTACAAGCTCACGGTCTGTTTGCCTGTTAAGGCAATACTCGGTGTAATTCGTCTTATTCTCGATAAATATGATCTTATCCGTGTCAAAAATATCTATACTGCATATATCCGAAACGCTTTCATCCAATACACAAGCACCATTTTTTATAGGAGAAAAATCAACCGTTCCGCCGACAAAATTTATCCGAACATTCCCACAAAACTCAAAAATTTCGGACATCATTATTATCCCGACCTGCGCAAGAACTTCACGATCGCTTATCTCATCAATACCCTTTAAATCAGGTTCATTGTTTTTTATGACTGTTATAACAAATGGCTTCATTTCCCTTTCAAAAAACTTTGAATCACTATAGATATTGATACTGAACGCTCTCATCGAAATTGAACTTCCGTGCAGATCGTTTATTCCAACGAGTGCAGACAGAAAATTATTCAGAAATGGCTGTTTCTTACCCCATACTCCTGTGAGCTTGTTGTTTTCAAGCATATATTCTCGGCTTGATAAAAGATAGGTTCTCAACCAATCCGATTCTATCCGTCCCAGCGTTTTGTCGATAAGTTCAAGCACTCTGCCAACCTTTGAGGCTCTGTTTTCACGCCCAAGATACTCATATACCGTATCGACATTTTCAAGATTGAGCCATACACTTTTTATCAGATAATTTTTTCTTGTCCAGTCAAGCTCAATAAAGCCTCTGCTTTTCAGGCGCAGCATATCTTCTCTGAAGCCCCGATATTCACCGCTTTCAATATCGGGTATCTTTATATTACTTTTGTCGAAGTCAATCATTACTCGGCGGTTTGAACCCGGAGTTCTATCCTCAAATTTGTCCAGCAGTCTGTTCAGAATAGCCGATTCATTATCCATTAATCTCACTCATTTCTTTTGTCCATTCAACAACGGTCGATCTGTAAACTTCTCCGATAGCCTCCTTATAAACAAGCTGTGTCTTATCGGCTATGGGTGCAATATCGGACGCTTTCTCGGGAGGTGAACATATTATAGCCTGCAAACCGAATTTTCGCAGAAGCTTTATACTCTCAATAATTCTTTCACCGTCCATTTTATTAAAAGCTTCATCAAAAATAACAAGGCGCATTGTGTTTCCGGTTTCTTTTGGGTCATTTGTTCTGTACAAACGTGCGAAGGAAGCCAGAACTGCGATATAAAACGGAGTCTGCGTTTCTCCTCCAGATTTTGTGTTTATAGACTTTGAAAGCTTTTCTCTTCTGCCGCTGCTATCGGTAGTAATAAGGTCAAATGTCAGATACGTCTGATATTTGCTGAACATTTTAACGCTTTGCGTTGACTTTTCGGAATTACTGTCAAAGCTGATGATCTGCTCAAACAAATTGTCAATAACACTCTTGTATTTCTCGGTAAAATTGAAGCTGAATAATCCCTCCGTGCCGTCATCGAGCAGGCTTGACATCAGCATATTGTAATACTCCAGAAATGCAGGATTCGGCTCAACAGAAAACCTGTATTTATCATTTCCGAACTGTGCCATTTTCAGAGCATTATTCAAATCGTCGATCTTCATTTCAGCACTTTGAATATTGGCTCTGAGCTTATAAATAAAGTCGCTCTTGAACTGCTCCATAGCATCGTTTTTAGCTTTTTCGATTTTTTCACGATAATTAGGTAACTCGTAATCTCTGATCTTCCGATACGCCTCATCATACTCGTCGTTATTGTTCACATCGGAAACTCTGAATGAAGCCTGTTCCGACATATTGTATTCGTTTCTCTTTTCAACAAGCTCTTTTTCTCCTGCCGATATAAGCGATGTCGTACCCTTGACAGGCGAGTTGAACTTATCGGAAACAGCACTCGGACTTCCACACTCGGCAAGCTCAAAGCTATATCTCGGAATACCCTCGTTGTTTCGATATTCTTCGGAATACTCCATATCAATCTTACTTTTTATCTCAGAAATTTTCTGTTCTGTTTCGGGTATAATTCTTGAAAAAGTATCATCTCTTTCATGTTTGTAATCGGAAATAAATTGGATAGTATCCTCTTTTTCCCTGACTGTCGAATCAATTTCTGCCTTTTTGACGGAAATTTTTTTGTCCATTTCTTCAAGCCAAAAAAAGTTGATTTTGTCTAACGTCTGCTGTATTTCAAGCAGCTTATCCTTACATTTATTTCTGGCTTCATAATTTTTGAACGCAGAAACTACCGCCAAAGAAATGTAATTTTCAGCTAAGAACCATTCTCCAAATACAATAGGGACAACAACGGAATTTATCTCTGATTTTTCTTCTATATCTGCATTAATCTCTTCCAACTGCTGCTTGCATTTGGCAATACGGACTTCGATTGAATTTCTTCCGATGTAAGGGAACTCATACGCTTTTGGATTAAGCGGACTAACGGCATAATTATGATACCGCATACAGTCCTTTGTGACAGATGTTCTGAAATTGCGGATTTTATCGTCGCTTTCACAGCGAATGACTTTTCCAAGCAAAAAATCAATATATGCCTGCACATAATTATCCTTGCTTTTTACTATCTCTGCAAGGCTGTTTAGCATCGGCTTTGGAGCATCTTCATATACCTTTTGCAGATCAATAATGGCATATTCAAAAATTTTCTCTTCATCACGAACCTTTTTGTAAATCCGATAAGCATCCATAAAATATTCGGGAGGAACGATAATGTTCATACGCTGCGTATTCAGATAACCTTCGACAGCATTATGCCATTCTTCGTCTGTAATCTCAATCTTATCGGCGAGAAAATCAACAGGAATATCCGAACCGTATTTTTTCTTCAGTTCATCATGAATGACCTGTTTTAACTTTTCAGCATTCTGCGGATATGCCTTTATTCCTTTTTGAAGCCGAACTATCAGTCCTTCAAGCTCTGCCTTCTTAGAATTAAGCTCTTTAAGCTCAGAGGCAAGCTCCCTTTCAATTGTATCAAGGCTGCTCTTTGCATTAAGGTATGCCTCTCTTATCTTTGAGAAGTATTCGGGAGATAAAAGCTCAAAGTCAGCTTCTGAAAACTTATCCGTTCTTTGAAGATACGATATGACCGTCTTTATTTCTGCTGTAATTCTTTCGTTATCTATCTTTTCGATACAGTTTGAAAATTTAACGTTCCAGCGTATTGATGATGTTTTTATATCGGTAACAAAGCCTGAAATGCTTCTGTCATAGTCTTCAATTGCTTGTGTATAACGCTTTTCTTCATCTTTCAGCCGGTCGCCGTTATTGTCGCTCCAGTATTTTGCTTTTTCGTTTATTAGCTGTGTATGTTCATTTTCAAGCTGATTCTTCAATTTTTCAAGTTCTTCTTTTTTCTGCTCAAATTCTGCAATATCATCATTGTATTTCTTAAAATCGGCTTGTGCCTGTTCAAGCTCAAGGCAATGACTGTTATATGTGCCGTAATCTATAAGGAACTGCTGAATTTTGCGGCGTGAACGAAGCTTTTCTATCTCAGCATATTGTCTGCATATCTCTTCAAGCTTACTGAGTTTTCCTTCAAACCGTTTGGCCATATCTTCCTGCTGCTTGTAATAGAGAATATTCTCCTGCATTGATACAATATCAATGTCATCTTCAATATCGCATACATTTTCTGTGATAAACTTTTCGATATCATTTATCGGCTCAAATGATATAGCTTTTTTCAGCATTGAAATGAAATTTTCATCGTGGATATTGAGCTTTTCAAGAACTATTCTCCGATAGCCTTCGGAAGTGTCTTTTGTTTCAAATTTATTCGGATATTTCTCCTTGAAAAACTGTGTCATTCTGCGGGTGTCCATTGTTTTGCCGTTTTCGATAAATCTGTTTGTGGGAATGCTGTTTTTCAGCCAGAAAAAGCGCTTGTTTATATCGCTTCCATCCGCAAATGTATCAAATACAGCACCAAGACAGAAAAATGCCGACTTAAAATCATCATAAAATTCCGCAACTATATATGTGCTGAAATCCTTACCGTCACGAAGGCTTTTGTTTCCGTTTTCGATGTCTTCACCCATTGAACCGACAAGATAGCTTCTCAACGTTCTTTCGGATTTTTTGCTTGCAGCACGGTTAAAAGCAACGCTTCTTGTTTCGCCCATAAGCACGACCTGGAGAGCGTCGATTATAGTTGATTTTCCTGCCGAATTTTTTCCTGTAAGGAAGTTTATATTGCCGAAATCAATAACGGTATTCTGAAAATAATGCCAGTTAACAAGCAGTAATCTCGTCAGTGCCTTCATTTTTATCCTCCTCCGCTTTAAGCATATCACATATCGTCTTGCATTTTTCATTTGGGACCGCAACAAGTATTGACGGCAATACAACAAATCTGCACTCAATATCATCATAGCTCTCGTCAAGACGTCTGATTATATTATGATTTTCAAGAATTCTGAAAGACTCCTTGATCTCTTTTTGCGGCGGTTTCTTTGGATATACAGAAAACTCATTTACGATTTTTCCGAACAACTCTCCGATATTCACACAGACATCATTTGTATTACTTGCCTGAACACGCATATCTTCATATATTATCCTCATTGTGATAAGCATTACAGTTGTAAGCTTGTTCAGAGCAAGCTTATTGTAACCCTCAACGTTTCTAACGTATATGATGCCGTATTGTGCGTCCTTGTATATCTTCCAACCGCCTAAGCTGAGATAATCGGAGAACAATTCAAACTCATTTTCGATAAATCTGTACTCTCTTGAAACAAGCTTATCAGTTCCGTCACGAAGCATGTATGTTGCCGACATCAGCTTATTGCATATTTTGGAAAACTCGTCTTTTTCCCTTTGAGTCATCTTTTCAAATCTATCCAAGCTCATTTCGCACCTCTTCTTCTGTATGTCATAAGCGGTATCTCGTATTTTCCCGAAAGAACATCTTCATCGGCAAATTCTATCGTGTATTTTGAGCCCCTATCATTCGCCTGAACTACCGACAGCAGCGTCATTATATAATCATCATCATTTCCAATGACGATCTCACGGCTTGTTATCTCGTTTTTTTCACCCAAAAGCTTATCTACATATTCATTGACGTTCTTTTTGCTGTATTTGTTGTTAAGGACCTGCATCGCCATTGCTTTTGCTTTTATTTCAAAATCAATCGGTCCTTCCGTCATGATAAGCTCAGAATTTCGTGATCTTTTTACCGCTTTCTTTTTCTCATACAAGCTTTCATCACTTATAAATAACTGCTCATAAAGCTCAAAGGAATCGCTTATCAGCTGAAAGGTTTTATCCGCCGTTTCATCATCGGAAAGATATTTGAGCAACGAAATAAGATTGCCTTTTACGCTCTGATCTGAATTGATAAGATAATCAATTTTCTGCGTTGTTGCACGAGTGTATCGACGGTTCTTTTCATCAATAACACTGATAAACTTTTTGTCGAGATTATCGTAAGTATCAATGATATAATGTATCTTGCGGAGAATATCGTTTCTTATTTCACCTTCGTCATTATCATTTTGCTTTGACAACCGGTACTGCACCATATCCTCTATTACATCTTCTTCCGCTATCCATAGTTTCAGAATATTCTGTATTGGAATCTTATATTTGGGAACAGAATCTTTTATCTTTAATGGTCGAAGTATCTTCAAAATCACATCTTCCTGAAATATTTCGTAGTGAGAGTGAAGAACATTGTTGACGTTAAGCGTGTTTATAAGCTGCTGATTATAATATGTGATGCTGTGATAAACCGATTTAAGGCTCTCGACAAGACGCTCTGTACGTTCAGCTCCGTCATTAAGTGCAGTTATCATTTCAAACGGATCACGAGTTTTTTTAGCAATCTCCAAAGAAGAATAAGTTGAGTAAACGTATGCAAAATTCTCCGTTTCTGAAACATTTGCAACATCATATAAAAGCTGTATGATCTTATAGCTGAACCCGGGAACGGTTATATACTCTCGAAAATCATTTTCTGTTTCGATCAATATCCAGCCTGTGCTTTTTAGCTTTCGCACTAAAAAATGTGCTTTGCCTGATATTGACTGTTCACTTTCAAGCAGTTCCTCTTCGGTAAAATCCGCAGATATAATATCATCATCAAGCTGTGCATTTATCATTGATATCAGCTCGTCCTTTGATATTTTCAAATGCTGTTTGAATGCATCAAGCAAAACAAACAGCGTTTTTACATACAGATTTTTGTTTTTTGAGACAAGCACAGAAAATAGATTTTCGGGTATAATATCGTACAAATTCAATAGTTATCACCTCTTATTTTGGCAGCAGATTAGGTATACGTTTATATGTTCGCTTAATTATAACATATTATTCCACAAAGCGCAATATATTTCATTTATAAATACAATTGAGGAACCGCTGAATAAACAGCAAATCACCTCAAAAATTCACACATAAATCTCAAAACCGTAAAAATCCAATGCCGAAAGCATCAGTTTTCCGCCATATTTCACTCCAAATGCGAGTATTCCCCTCAAAAAGAGCAGACCTTGACAATCATTCTTACAAGATGTATGATAAGATAGAAGTTGTTGAAAATCAGCTTATTTCTACAAGAGCAAAGAAACAGTCCGTTGAAGCTGAAAAGCGACAATATCTACAAGGCGCTGATCTGTTTTGAAAGGCTGTATGCCGTAATGAATGATGCCGAAAAACGCCGGCTCATTGAAGCACTTGTTTCCGAGATTCAGATCTATAACGAATGCCAGTCCAACGGTCAGCGGATAAAATCCATCAAATTCAAGTTCCAAATTATTGAGGAGAGTATGGATATTTGTTTGGATAATGATGAGCACGTTGAGTGCGTGGTTTCGATGTCGAGGAATACGGAGTAAATCGGGATAAGTGGCTTAACAGTGCGGTTTGTGCGTGTTGGGTAGGCTGTGCTGTTTTGGCAGGTTGGCTTTGATTTGGACACGAACAAAGGAATAAAGACTGCACACTAGGAGTAACGAATGGATAGATTTTCAGAGAAGAGCCTTCTTTCACTTGGAGATTATTATGTATATGGACTCATAGATCCACGCAGTAAGCAAATTTTCTATATTGGAAAAGGCACTAAAAACAGAGTGTTTGAACACGAGAAAGAAAGCCTTTACAGTCCGGATAGTGAAAAGTTGAAACTGAAGACTATTGCAGATATTAAGAATGCCGGACTTGAGGTTGAGAAAATAATCATCAATTCAAACTTAACCGAAGAAGAGGCATTTGCGGCAGAGGCTTCTTTAATCAATGCGTTTAATTATGTCAGTGACACAGGGCTTACTAATATTGTTGCCGGACACCATTCTGCAGAGGCATTATCAGTTGATGAGTATGAAAGAATAAACGGTGCCGCCCTACTTGAAGAAAAAGACATCAGGCATAAAATCCTTGTCATCAAAATAAACAGGCTCTACCGGAGAGGTATGGATGAAAAGGTATTATATGATGCTGTTCGTGGTGTCTGGAGAGCATCAAAGAAAAAGGTTAAAACTGCTGAGTATGTTTTCGGTGTTTACAATTCTTTGATTGTTGCCGTATATAAGCCATCAGCGTGGTTTGTATGTAAAGAGGCAAAGGGCAAACTTCCAAGACAGGATATTGTTCTTACACCGAAAACTGAAAATAGATTATTCTTTGTGGATGAAAGATATGAGCAGGGATTTCCGCCAGATGAGAATGAATCGTTCTACATTGGAAAGTCGATAGCCGGACTTAAGTTAAATCAATCGGCACAGAATCCGATTACATATCTGTATCCACCGGAGAAAGATAAAATTCATATTTAATGAAATCGACAAATCGGTATTTGAGAAGGCAAGTGAATGGGATACCACGATGCAAGATACCATGGAGGAATATGATAATGTCGAAAGATGAGTATTTGATAACCGATACGCCCCTCAAAGCGTTGACGGTTTTTGCAATGCCAATGATTCTTGGAAGTTTTTTTCAGCAAATATACAATATGGCCGACTCTATTATTGTCGGCCAGTTTGTTGGTTCTTCCGCACTTGCAGCTGTCGGTGCATGTGCAGCATTGACCAATGTGTTCATTTGTGTGGCACTGGGAGCCGGTGTCGGAGCCGGTGTGCTTGTGAGCCGTTATTTCGGAGCCAGGGAGTATGGTAAAATGAAAACAATCGTGTCAACCTCCTTGATTAGCTTTTTGCTTCTAAGTATAGTCCTTGGTGTTTTTGGCTTTTTCTTCGCCAACTCGATGATGAGTGGACTGCAAACCCCTGCCGACATACTGGATGATGCAGTACTGTATCTGCGGGTCTATTTTGTGGGCTTTCCGTTTCTGTTTATGTATAACATTCTTTCTACCATGTTCACCTCAATCGGCGAATCAAAAATTCCGCTGGGACTGCTGATTTTTTCGTCCATCCTGAATATTTTAATGGATCTTTGGATGGTAGCCGGGCTAGGTCTCGGTGTGTTCGGTGCGGCTATTGCAACCCTGATTGCACAGGGAATTTCCGCAGTGTTTTCGTTTTTGATTTTCTTTGCACGAATGCGGCAATATAAAAGCCCCTTTAACAGGTTTGATCGGCAGGAGCTGTATTCCATGCTTCGCATTGCGGTGCCGTCGGTTTTACAGCAGTCCACAGTGTCCATCGGTATGATGATTGTGCAGGCAGTGGTAAATCCTTTCGGTACACAGGCACTCGCCGGGTATGCAGCAACGATGAGGGTGGAAAATGTTTTTTCATTGATCTTTGTATCCATCGGCAATGCGGTTTCGCCGTATGTTTCCCAGAATCTTGGCGCAGGCAAACCTCAACGCATCAAAAAAGGCTACCATGCGGCGCTGGTGCTGGACGTGTGCTTTGCGGTCATTGCGTTTGTGACCATTGAAGCGCTGCATACGCAGATCTCCTCACTGTTCTTAGGAAAAGACGGAACGGCGTTTGCCTATCAGGTGTCCGGTGATTATATGAGGTGGCTTGGTTACTTTTTCATCTTCATGGGTATCAAGATGGCAACCGATGGAGTTCTTCGCGGTCTCGGAATTATGCGTCCGTTCCTCGTTGCAAACATAGTGAATCTTGCGATTCGTCTGTCCGTTGCCCTAATCTGTGCACCACGTTTCGGCATTGCCTTTGTCTGGCTTGCGGTACCGGTTGGCTGGCTTGCAAACTTTTTAATCTCCTATGTGGCTCTTAGGAGATCATGGCCGACTGATAAAATGGCATCCATTAGTTAACTTCCAGTTTGTAGGGGTGACATGAAAAATGAAGGTTAAGGAACAGAGCTTTACCCTGTTTGCCTATACAAATTATAGAGCAATTCAAGGTTATCACAGGCTCGAACCACCGGATTTTAAGTGAAAAGGTGCGTTCCACCATTTCCTTGTATAATAGGGGGTGAGTATGTTTTTTGTTGGACAATCGTGCTATGTGGAGTGCGTGGTTTTGATGTCAAGGAAATCAGAGTAAATTGGGGTATGCGGCTTAACGGTGCGGTTTGTGCGTGTTGGGCATAATGTGACGAGTGATATGTTTCCGGGAACAATCGAAAATCGGCTCAAAATCGGGAGAAATGTTCATACATCGTCGGTATAACAGACGGCGAGAAATCAAGATTTAAGGAGGTATTTAATATGTTTAACTGGCTGAGATCAATAATGAACTCAGGCTCGGTGCCGGGTTATTTCTTACAAGCCGTACCAATAACCTGTGTTGTAGGAATCATATATGTGATCATTAGAGTAGCCATTATAAAAAGAAACCATCTTAAAGTTGAATGGTTGAAAGAAATAATTAGGCTGCTTTTCTCCTGTTATCTTACGGGATTAATCAGCCTTGTAGTGTTACCTGCAAACTTCTGGTTGAGCTTTTTTGACGGTATATTCTTAGGCTGGTGGGATGAGATGCTCCCGATTTTTAGCTTTGGCGAGTTCAATTTAGTACCATCATTCATAAAGGCATTATCGGGTGAGCTTACTATCGGCAGTTGGGTAAAAACAATGCTCATAGGGAACATAGCGATGTTTTTACCGTTGGGGTTTTTCCTCCCGTTTGTCACAGAAAGAGTCAACAGAAAAAACATCTTTGTGGTAGCCATCGCTGTTCCATTCATTGTAGAACTGCTGCAGATGGTATTTGGCAGGAGTTTTGACATCGACGATTTGATCTGTAATTTTATCGGCATCGTGGTCGGATTCTTTATTGGCTTTGCCATAAAAAACACCAAGCAGAAAAGCAAATTGAATGTGAACTGAGAATCAAGAGGTAACGTATGAAGCAAATCACGAATAAAGAATATGAAGAGTGGCAGAAATACAAACCGGAGATAGTTACTGTTCCAAAGGCAATTATATTTCGGTAAAAGGTAAAGGTAATACGAATGAAGAAGATGTAGCATATCAGCAGACTATAAGTGTTTTATATGCTGTTGCGTATACTCTTACGCTAAAAAATGCGGCTCGTGAAAGGAGTTTACAATGATAATTTACTGTATGAGTGATATCCACGGTTGCCTTGCGGAATTTGAGGACGCACTTTCGCTTGTTCTTGATGATATAGAACAGGGCAAGGCGAAGCTCGTTCTTCTCGGCGATTATATTCACGGCGGTCCGGATAACCGTGGTGTTCTGGACAGGATAATGAGGCTCCGGGAACGTTTCGGTTCGGACAGAATTATTGCTCTGCTCGGCAACCACGATGAATGGGTAGTCAACGGATCGTCAACCATAAGCAACAATTCTGTATATGCCCGTATAGAAGAGTGGGAGGATGAGAGCGATGATGACGAGTATATCAACTGGCTTTCTTCCCTTCCGCTGTATTATGTGGAGGGAAACACGATTTTCGTTCACGCCGGTATTGATGAAGAAGCGGGTGATATGTGGGAATGGGAAACATCAGAAGATGTATTCACCTCAAAATATCCCGCTGAAACCGGCAAAATCGAGGGGCTTGATATGAAAGTAGTCGCAGGTCATGTCGGCACCGCCGAAATATCCGGCGACAAGTTCTTCCACGACATTTATTTCGACGGAGAATCTCACTATTACATAGACGGCACTGTTCTCGACAGCGGAGTTATTCCGGTACTTATGGTAGATACGGAAAATGATAAGTATTATCAGGTGACAGACTCGGGAAAACAGTTGATTGAACCTTACGAAGAATAAGGCTTAAGAAACGGGCGAATAAAAGGGAGTGGGTCGGGACAATGACAGCTCAACCAGTAGTGGAGTTGTTTGAAATCAACCACCGGTTCGTGTAAAAACATGATGATACCGGCTATGCTAAAACCTGAAAGGAGGTGCCAGATATGGAGCAGATCAAAATTGGAAAATTCATAGCATCCTGCAGAAAGGAACAAGGCATGACTCAGGCAGTCCTTGCCGAGAAGCTCGGAATCAGTGACCGGGCAGTATCAAAATGGGAAACCGGAAAGTCGATGCCGGATTCCGGGATCATGCTGGAGCTGTGTGAGCTTCTGAAAATCAATGTGAATGAACTCCTGTCAGGCGAGCATATCACGATGGAAGATTATAATGCAAAATCCGAGGAAGTCATTCTTGGCTTAAAGTCTGAAAATGAAAAATATGCTAAAAGGCTCCTTCGCAGCGAAGCGTATATTATAGTAGTCGGAGTGGTTGCAAGTCTTGCCATGATAATAGCTGGAACTATTGTTGCGCTGAAAAATGGCGAGAATGATCCGCTCGCTGTCGCTTTAATCGTGTCCGGATGCGTAATCGTGGTGGCAGCGGCTTTAATAGGTCTTGGAATTGAAGTAAAAACCGGTTATTACGAGTGTGCTGAATGTGGTCATATATATAAGCCGTCATCTCTATTGAAAACGGCCTTTGCCATACATATGAATACCACACGGTACATGAAATGCCCAAAATGCGGAAAAAGATGCTGGCAGAAGAAAGTTCTGACAAAAGATGAATGAAAAAAACAGGTCGCCAAAATGGTTAATCTCCATCAAAGCGACCTGTTTTAGTTGTGTCTTTATCCCTTTATCGTGACTTCCTTCCCGTCTTTGAAGGCAAAGACCACATTATACCAGACTAAATAATAGCAAATCCCTCCGAACCCAAAAGTCCGGAGGGATTTTCACTGTAAGGTATATATTGATTTTACTTGCTGTCTTATGCGGTGGCTGTCTGACCGCCGTTCATATCGGGAGGATTTCCTCCGCCAAAACCGCCCGGATCGTTACCGCCGGGACGGTTACCGCCGCCGAAGCCGCCGTTTCCTCCGGGCTGACCTCCGCCCATGCCGCCACCGCCGAAGCCGCCGCCCATTCCGCTGCCGTAGATATAGCCGGACATGGCGATCTCCTGCGTGCTGTCGCCTACTGTAAGTGTGTATGTTCCGTCAGATGTGATGTCGGGAGTGCTTATTACAACTGTCTGAAACGATACAGTGGGTGTAAACTCTGCAATTACGTTTCCGCTTGAATCGGTGAGCTTTACTGATGTTCCCGCACTTGCGTTACCTGTGCTTGCAAGTATCGAGCCTTGCGTTGACTCCGAGCCGAAGTTCATAGCCATACCGCTTGAGCCTGCTATAAGCACTGTACCGCCTGTTATCACAGCGTTATTTTCATAATCAAGCGAGCCGTTACCATTGCTTGTAGGACCGTATACATAAACCGTACCGCCCGATATTTCAATATCGCCGTTCGAGTCAAGTCCGTCGCCGCTTGCATTGACGTGTATTTCGCCGCCTGTTATGGTGATTTTAGCTTCGCTGTCGGCTGAGAATGAGTCGTGGCCGAAACCTCCGCCCACGCCCTGATTGTCGCCGCCTGCGGCATTGATTCCATCGTCTGATGACGTAAGTGTTACCTTGCCGCCGCTGACCGTTACCGTCTGACCTTCAAGCCCTTCATAGCATTTTGCAATGTTGATCTCGCCGCCGCTGACAACCGTGTTGTTGCCGGAGTGAATGCCGTCGTCGCCAGTGCTTATGTCAAGCGTACCGCCCGATACCGTAACGTCTGCATTGCTGTGGATTGCGTCGTCAAGCGTATCAATATCAAACGTACCGCCCAATATTGTCAGCACGCCGTCAGCCTTTATACCCTTATATGACTCGGTGCTGTCGCCTGTTGTCTTTTCGGACGAACCGCCTCCTGCCTTAAAGGTGAACGTTCCGTCCTTTATGTCAACCGTACCCGATGCATCAATGCAGTCATTGCCGCTTGTGATGTTCAGCGTACCGCCGGAAATATATACATATCCCTTTTCGGTATCGTCTGTGTTTTCGCTGTGTATTCCGTCCGTTCCGGAAGTAACAGTAATATTACCGCCTGCGATCCTTACGCTATCCTTGCCCGAAAGACCCTGTGATGCGGAGGTGATGTTATATGTTCCGCCCGTTATCTTGAGGTCGTCCTTTGTTACAATGCCGTGCTTGCTTTCGCACTTTACGTTCAGAGTACCGCTGCCGTTAAAGGTTATATCCGATTTTGAGAATATCGCACCGTCAACGTTTGTTGCATCATCTGATGAAGCAAATTCACCCGTGCTTGAAAGCGTGTTCTCTGTTCCCTTTACCGTTGTCACGAATACCTTGTCGGCATTTATAATATAAAGCGCCGCACTTCCCTCTTTAGTGATGCTTGCGTTATCAAGCACAAGCTGTACCTTATCGCTGTCGCCGGCATTTACGACTATCTGACCCGTGAATGTTCCGCTGAGCTTATATGTTCCGGCTTTGGTTATTGTGACCGAGCCGTCTGCAACTGTTACAGAACTGTCCGAACAGCTTGCCGTACTGTCACTGAGAGTTATATCTGTGCATTCCGAGTAATCGCCCGACAGATCACGGTCGGAGAACATATCGTCCGCTGTAAGCTGTTTGTCGCTGTCAGAAGTCTTACTGTCCGATGCCGAACTTATATCTGTGGCTGAAGAAGTGCTGTCAGTGCTGACGGTCGTTCTGCTTTCAGCCTGTGATGCCTGTGAATCCGATGATGTGTTGTTACCGCACGATGTAAAGCATGAAACTATAAGCGCTGTAGCAATTGTTACAGCTAAGATTTTCTTTTTCATAAAATTACCGCCTTTCATATCATAACGTTTTTCAGAGCTGTTCTCTGCCGTCTGTACTTTGTGAAGTTATGTTTATTTCAAGATTGCCGTTTCTGCATCTGAGCTCGTCTATCATCTGCTTTTCACAGCCTGCCTTGCCGAGCGTGATGTTATAGGTCAGCTTGTTAAGACTGCCGAGATTCGTTGTTTTTACCTGGGTCATTTTGTACTGCGATAAGTATCTTACAAATATATCGTCAAATATTCCCGCATATTCAAGGTCCTCCGGAACGGTTATATGCAGTACCCTGTCAAGCTCGTTTTTCTTTGATTCTCCGAAGGGGGCAGCGGTAAGCACTATGTTTGCAACTCCCATTATCACCGCAAAGATAAGAGCGTACAGCGGATAGCCCATTCCGCACGCAAGTCCTACCGCCATTGCAAGAAATATCGAGCCTATTTCCTTTGCCGTACCCGGTACAGAACGGAATCTTACAAGAGAAAAGGTTCCCGCTACCGCAACGCCTGCGCCTATCGAACCGCTCACCATCATAATCACTATGCTGACTATCGCAGGAAGTGTGGCAAGAGTGATAACAAAGCTCTTTGTGTATTTGTTTTTGTACATATACATAAAAGCCATCGCTATTCCGAGTACCAGCGCCGAGCCTACGCCGATAAGAAAGCCGCCCAGTGTTATATCAGCCGTACTGCTGAAAATTCCTTGTATTACCGTATCAAACATTTACCGTTACCTCACTTTTTACTTTTTTCGTTCTTATGCCCATGCTTCGTCTGAGCATTGTCATATATGCTATTCCGTATTTTGAAAACGATGTCTGCTTTATACCGCCCTGTGCAAGAAGCTCTGCCAGCCATAAAGGCATCGAGCCTGCCGCTTTAATTTCCATCAGCGAATATCCTCTGTCAAGGATCTGCTCACCGTACGGCTCAACTTTAAGGTCGATATCTTCCGTTCTCCAACGTATGTTGCGGTCAAACGTAATTCTTAAATCCGAATCGTCCGCTCCGAAATATGCCGTTCTGTCGTAGCAAAGATAGACAGCAGGGAAAATGTCCCCGTAAAAGTCAAGAAAATAGTTGATCTCCTTTGCTATCTGGCTGTTTTCGGGAAGTCTTTCTCCGTTTTCTAAAATCTCCTGCGCATCATCGCAGTTGAGCAATATACGGCGCTTGTAGACGATACCCTTGTATTTTTTCTTCAACTCAAGAAAAACCTTTTCGTCCTTTGACGCAGTACCGTAGCTGCGAAGCCTTAGCTTCTCCTTATAAACGGGCCTTTCAAGCGATCTCCTTATAAGCCTGAAGTCAGGGGTATCATAGTAGATGTTGCATATCGTGCTTTCGCCGTGTTCGTCGGGAATCATATACCGTGCGAATTCGCTTTCGATAAACTCCCTTTGCTCAGTACTCACAAGATATTTAAGCTCGTGACGTTTAAAAATGCTTTTATCCATTTATCTCATTCCTTTCGGTTTCTTTTGGGTGTTGTTCTTTGTCTGTGCTGTAATGATAACTCTTTTGCCTTAAAGAAACCTTAGAGAGTTTTACAAAAACTTTACAAAACGGTGAAAGTATTGTGAAATCGTCATTTTAATGCGAAATTACGGCTGTGATATTATTGCGTATGTTTCAAGGCTCTTGATTTTTCGCTTGAATTATGAGATAATATAAAATAGGAAAGTTTATCCGAACCGCCGCATACGGTTCGGAACGGGAAATAAAACGACAGATAAAGAAAAGAGAAATATGGCACAGTTTTTAAATTTCAAGGGAGATTATAATGGACTCAGCGAAAAGAAAGCCTCTGATAATCTCAATATGTACGGAAATAATATTTTTACAGAAACCGAAGACAAGAGCTTCAAGGCATATCACTACCTGCTTGACCCCACGGCAGTTCTGCTGTTGATCTCAGGCTTACTTCAGATATTTACATTGTCGCAGTATGTCACAGGCATAATGTGCATAATAATGGCGATAGCACAGACGGTTACGCTTTGTGTGATATGTCAGAAAAACAACGAAAATATCCGTAACCGTACCCTGTCCGCTAAGATGAAATACAGAGTGGTGCGTGACGGGATATTACAGCTTGTTCCTGCGGCAGAGCTTGTTCCGGATGATATAATAATTGTTCAGGGAGGAGAAATAGTTCCTGCGGACGCACATATACTTGAGTATGTAGGACTTACAGTTGACGAGAGCAGATTTACAGGCGACAATACCCCTGTGCAAAAGCATGACGGTGCGGACCCGAAGGCGACCGGACTTAAGAAAAGCTGTATATATGCAGGTACAAGAGTGCTTAACGGCTCTGCTGTAGCGAGAGTAGTTGCAACGGGAGAAGATACATACAGAGCAAGACAAGGTGAAAAGCACGGAAAAGCGGCAGATCCGAATTTCTCACGCTATGAGAAAACCTGCGTCAAGCTGAGGCTTCCGCTTGCGGTAGCGGCAATACTGCTTTGTGTTATCGGCACTCTGTCACAGATTTTAACAGGAAGAACAGACAATGTAACAGGTGTTATCGTCAGCGCTTGCGGTTGGCTTATATGTATGTTTATGCCGTTTGTAGAGCTGTATATAAGAATGTACAACATGAATTTTGTACGCCGTGCCGAGCTAAAGGGGGCTGTCATAAAAAATCTTAACGTTCCCGAAAAGCTCAACAGCCTGTCCGTGCTTGTCATTGATAAATCCGCTGTTGTAGCGCCTAATACACTTGAGGTCGCAGGGGTGTACAGCAAGGATACAGACCTTATGACAACGGTAACGGTGCTTGCGTGCGACAAGGACGAACCGACACTTGCAGAGCAGGCATTCCTGCTTAATGCGGCTCTGGGCGGAACCGATGTGGCAACGGTAAAAAGAAACGAACTTACAGCACAGTTCCCTTATAACGATGCCGACAGAATAGGCGGAAATATCTATAATATGGGCGGAACTCATCTTGTGTGCGTAAAGGGTGCTGTAGAAAAGGTGACAGGCCTTTGCAATATGAGCCCCGAAGAAATGTTCAGAATAACCGCTCGTGCGGCGGCCCTTGCAAAACGTGGACTTGAAGTGTGGACGGTTGCATATTATATAATACCTGAGGGCGAAGAAATACCCAAGAGCCTTTACGCAGTGCAATATAATTATATGGGGCTTGTGTCTTTTATGAACGCGACAAGAGATATGATACCTCTTGCATTGCAGGGCTGCAAAAGAGCGGGAGTAAGGCTTGTGCTGACTTCCTCTGACAGCCCCGAAACAGCAAGCTCAATGGGCAAAAAAATAGGACTTTCCGACGCAGGAATGATTTCAGGAGATGAAATAGCAGAAAGCACTGTAACGGGAGAACCGCTTGATTATAAGAAGGCTGAGATATTCTGCCGTGTAAATGCGGCTCAGCGTGTGGATATTATAGAAAAGCTGAAGGAAGCGGGTGAAACAGTAGCAACTGTGGGTTACAGCGACAGCGATTACGACCTTGTTGCCCATGCGGATCTCGGCATAACATCGCTCGAAAATACGACAGGAAGCGTTTATGAGGCGAGCGGTCTTATCGTCCGTGACGATAATTTCTCATCGGTCGTTGAAATGATAAAAGAGGCAAGACAGCTTCACAGAAACATCAAACGCTGTATATTTATTCTCCTGTCAACGCTTATAGCGTTTGCCTGCACTTCTCTTGCCGATATGATAACGGGATACGGTATAATTACCCCTATGCTTGCGGCTGTTCTTACAGCGGCAGTGATACCTCTTTGCTGTACCGGCTTCAGAAACGTAAAATCGGATATTAAGGGTAATATGACCCCGTCGGGCTTCATTTCGCAGGGAAAGCCGGATAAGAAATTCTTTATAAGAAGTGCTGTTTGCGGACTTATCTGCGGTGCAATATCCGCTCTGTTCCTCACTCTTGCAGGAGGGGTTATGTCTGCACAGCAGGTTTCATCGGTAATGCTTACACTTCTCACGGTTATGACAGGCGCAATGTGTCTTGTTGTCACAGACAAACGTACAGGAGCATTCAAAAACGGAGCAATACCGAAATATATGACGGTTACAGCAGCGGTTACATCGGTAACGTCTATACTGTTGCCGTATATTCCGTTTATAAACTCGCTGTTTGGCTTTGCGGTGCCGAATCCGCTTGCAAGCATAGCAGCAGTGCTTGCAGGAGTCGCTCTTCCCGCAGGGCTTCAGATAAAGAAATACCTCAACAAATAAGAACATAAGTAAGGAGTAAATATGATCTCACATTTACTGAATATCGTTTACGGTATCGTATTCGGCGTGGCAAATGTTATACCGGGTGTAAGCGGCGGAACTATGATGGTGGTTTTCGGCGTGTATGACAAGGTGGTAGACGTGCTGACGTTGAAATTGTCGGCTATCAAAAAGAACATCAGATTCATCGTCTTTTTCGGAATCGGCGCCGTTATCGGTATACTCGGCTTTTCGTTTGTGATAACGTGGCTGTTTGATAACTTCCCTGTGGCAACGAATATGTTCTTTATGGGACTTATCATCGGCAGTATCCCGCTTATTTACAGGAATATGACCGTCGGCGGCAGAAAAATCACGCCGAAATGCCTTTTTGCATTTATTCCCGCACTTGCGCTGGTGGTAGGAATGACTTATATAAATAAGCTTCCCCAGAACGAGAGCTTCACTGTCAATGCTGTTCATAACGCTACCGACTGCACGGTGACTATCACAAACAACGGCTCTTATGATATTAAATCAAACTGGCAGTTAAAGGTCAACGGCAAGGTAGAAGGAGAACTTACCGGCTGTGTTGTAAAGAAATCCTCAGCCGATACTACCGTCCTCACAGGAACGGAAAACAGCGCTATCGCAAAGGGTGAGAGCATTACGCTTACTCTCCCCGAAAGCACTGATATTGATTCAATACAGACCGACAGCTTCACCTATACCTATAAGATGAATCCTGTGCTGTTCATAACGCTTCTGCTCGGAGTTACCGTGGCGGCTGTAGCTATGATAATCCCCGGTGTCAGCGGTTCGTTTGTAATGGTACTGCTCGGTTTATACACCACGGTCATCGGTGCAATAAAGAGCCTTGACTTTATGATACTGATACCGACAGCTATCGGTGTGTTTATCGGCATTGTATTCGGTGCAAAGCTGATTTCGGCGCTTATGAAACGCTATTCTCTGCTTGTTTACAGTGCAATTATGGGACTTGTAATAGGTTCACTGTATGCTGTGTTCCCTGACGGCTTCGGCTTCAACCTTGAAACGCTCGCAGGTGTAGCAGCCCTTATTGTAGGGGGAGCGATAGCTGTGCTTGTAGGAAAGAATACAGAAGTAGAACAGCAGTAACGCTGTCAAAAGAACAGAAATATATCCGTCGGCTCGAAAACGGTCGGCGGATATTTGTTTTACCTCGTTTTGCTTTTATACGAGGTTGACCTGTAGGCAAAATCGGGGTATAATATAATAAAAAACTGCGAGGTAATAATGGAGTACTTTTACGACCTTTTGTTCTATTTTGCAATATACTCGTTTGCCGGCTGGTGCGGAGAGGTTGTCTTTGCAACTGTGCGGCACGGAAAGTTTGTAAACCGTGGAATGCTGCACGGCGCTTATTGTCCTATATACGGCTTCGGGCTGATAACGGTCATCGTTTGCCTTACCCCGATTAAAGATTCATGGCTGCTGCTTTTTGCAGGCTCTGCCGTTCTTACGACCGTGCTTGAATTTATAACGGGCTTTGTGCTTGATAAGCTATTCGGCAGACGCTGGTGGGATTACAGCGACAAGAAGTTCAACATCGGCGGTTACATCTGTCCGCAGTTCACGGTTGTGTGGGGGCTTGCCTGCCTGCTTATAATGAAGGTGGTACAGCCTGCGATAGCTTTTGCCGTAGGGCTTATCTGGAAGCCTGTCGGCATAGCGGCACTGTGCCTGTTCTATGCGGCAATAATAACAGACGTTATACTGACTTTCCCCGAGGTAAAGAAGCTGAGGAACGAAATCAGGCTTATAGACGACCTTGAAAAACAGCTTACTGCCGTATCCGATGCTATCGGTTCAGATCTGTCCGATAAGACTGCACAGGCTGTGGAATTTACAAAGGAACACAGAATCACAGCGGAAGAAATGCAAAGAAAGGCGGATATGTTCAAAGCTAAGCTGGAAACAGCCTCAGACAGCGCTAAACAACGTAATTCGGAACGCCTGAGTGAATTAAAGGGCAATGCTTCGGAACGCAGGGAGGAGCTTACAGCACGCTTTAACGAGCTTAACGAAAAGCTGTCAGAGCTTAAAGCAAAGCATAAACGTCTTTACAAGGCATTCCCGTCACTTAAATACGGCAGAAAAAAGCTGAAAAAAGTAATTTCAAAAAAGAAGTAATCAAAGAGCCGTCGGTCTTTTTCAGTCCGACGGCTCTTTTCTTATTGCTTGTTTATAAATTTGTCTATAATGTATTTCGGCCTTGCCTTTACTTCGGTATAAATCTTTCCGATATATTCACCGACAATGCCAAGTGCCATTATCTGAAGTCCGCTTAAGAACCATATCGAGCACATAAGCGAGCTCCAGCCTGCTTCGGTATTTCCAAGGCAATTCTGAACAATAGCGTATATTATCATCGCTACGCTGACAAGGAAAACTAAAAATCCGACTACGGTAACAAGCCTTATCGGTTTTACCGAAAAGCTGGTGATACCGTCAAACGCAAAAGCAAGCATCTTTTTAAGCGGATACTTCGATTCTCCGGCAAAACGCTCACTGCGTTCATAATATACTATGTCGCTCTTGAAGCCTATCTGCTTTACTATGCCTCTGAGGAACAGGTTGACTTCTTTAAACTGTGACAGCGCTTCAAGCGCACGCTTCGATATAAGTCTGTAGTCTGCGTGGTTGTCAATTATATCAACGCCGAGCAATCTCATGAATTTGTAGAACATTCCGGCAGTACCACGCTTGAAAACAGTGTCCTTCTTTCTTGAAGAACGTACTCCGTATACTATATCACAGCCTTCGTGATACTTGTCTACAAACTTGTCAACCACGTTTATATCGTCCTGCAGGTCTGCATCCATTGAAATTGATATATCTGCAAGGTCCTTTGCTGTCATAAGGCCTGCAAGAAGAGCGTTCTGGTGACCCTTGTTGCGTGACAGCTTAAGCCCAGAAAACAAATCATCGCCTTCGTGAAGCTCCTCGATTATATCCCACGTCCTGTCTTTACTTCCGTCATCCACGAATAACACACGGCTCTTGTCGGATATTTTTCTGTCGTTGATAAGAGTTGTCATTTTTTCCTTAAGCCGCTTTGATGTTTCGTGAAGTACCTCTTCTTCGTTGTAACAGGGTACTACAATGTATAGTATATCGTTATATTCGGTCATTTGCTAAATTCCTTTCGTAGCTTTGTCGATTTAATCTGACTGTTACAGTATACCCCATTTTTACTGATTTGTAAAGCGTATAATGTGAAAATATGACGAAAAATCGGTAAATATCGCTGTTTTGCATAGATTTTTACAAAGAAAAGAGGCTATGACACCGAAGTGCCATAGCCATAGGAAAAGGGTGCAGATTATCTTAAAGGGTAAAATCCCTCTAAGCCGTTTTTAAAAGCGTATCTCTATAATTATACGTTGAACAGAAGCTCCTCGTAAGTCGGGAAGGGCCAGTATTTTTCACCGACGATTGTTTCGAGCTCATCTGCAACAGCACGAAGGCTCTGCATTGTAGCGAATACTTCATCGTGGTAGCACTTAGCGGCTTCATAAACATCCGAAATGCCCTGTGCCTTAACTATTGCGCTGTCAAGCTCTGCTATCTTGGAGTTCAGACTTTCAGCAAGAGAATCAATCTTGTTTGCGATAGACTGTTCAAGGTTATAAGCAACGCCTGCGTTCTTCTTTGACAGAAGTACATCGCAAACCTGCTTCTCATAAGCCATAACGGCAGGGAGAATTTCCTTTGTAGCCATCTCTGCTGTTGTCAGAGCCTCTATATTGATGGTCTTGCTGTAATTTTCAAGCAGAATCTCTGTTCTTGAGTGCATTTCAACTTCTGTGAATACCTTGTGCTTTGTGAACACCTTGACATTCTTCTCGTCAAGGAAGTGCGGAAGTGCGTCTACTGTAGACTTAAGCTCAGGCAGACCTCTTACCTCTGTAGCTTCCTTTACCCAAGCGGCATCGTAACCGTTGCCGTTGAAGATTACTCTGCTGTGCTCCTTTATTGTCTTTACGAGCAGTTCCTTAAGAGCCTTCTTGAAGTCGTCAGCCTTTTCAAGCTCATCGGCGAACTGTTCAAGTTCTTCTGCTACGATTGTGTTAAGAACGATGTTGGGGCCTGAAATGTTGAGTGAAGAACCAACGCTTCTGAACTCAAACTTATTACCTGTAAATGCGAAAGGCGATGTTCTGTTTCTGTCTGTTGTATCCTTGGGGAACTTGGGCAGTGAGGTTACGCCTATATCGAACTGTGCGTGCTTTGCTTCTACGTTTGTACCTGCAACAAGCGCATTGATAACATCGTTCAGCTCTTCGCCGAGGAAGATAGAGATGATTGCGGGAGGTGCCTCGTTAGCACCAAGTCTGTGGTCGTTGCCTGCTGTAGCTACCGAAAGTCTGAGCAGATCTGCGTATTCGTCAACAGCCTTGATGATTGCGACAAGGAATGTCAGGAACTGTGCATTCTCCATAGGAGAATCGCCGGGGTTCAGAAGATTCTGACCGTCATCTGTTGAGAGCGCCCAGTTATCGTGCTTACCTGAACCGTTAACGCCTGCGAAAGGCTTTTCGTGCAGTAAGCATACCATATTATGCTCAAGAGCGACCTTCTTCATCATTTCCATCATAAGCTGGTTGTGATCAGCCGCAAGGTTTGCAGACTCGAAGATAGGAGCACATTCGTGCTGAGCGGGAGCAACCTCGTTATGCTTTGTCTTTGAAGAAACGCCGAGCGCCCAGAGGTGCTTGTCGAGGTCCTTCATATAGTCGCTTACTCTCTGCTTGATAACGCCGAAGTAGTGATCTTCAAGCTCCTGACCCTTTACAGGTGCCGCACCGAAAAGTGTTCTGCCTGTGAAGATAAGGTCTTTTCTCTTATCGTATGTCTTCTTGTCAACAAGGAAGTATTCCTGCTCTGCACCGACTGTAGCAACAACGCTCTTTGCTGTGGTGTTGCCGAAAAGTCTTAAAATTCTTAATGCCTGCTTTGATACAGCGTCCATTGACTTTAAGAGAGGTGTCTTCTTGTCAAGTGCCTCGCCTGAATATGAGAAGAACGCTGTGGGTATGTATAATGTGTTATCCTTGATAAATGCGTATGATGTCGGATCCCACGCTGTGTATCCTCTTGCCTCGAATGTAGCACGAAGACCGCCTGAGGGGAATGATGAAGCGTCAGGCTCACCCTTGATAAGCTCCTTGCCTGAGAACTCCATAATAACCGTACCGTCGCCTACAGGTGAAATAAAGCTATCGTGCTTTTCGGCTGTGATGCCTGTCATAGGCTGGAACCAGTGAGTGTAGTGTGTTGCACCCTTTTCTACCGCCCAGTCCTTCATTGTGCTGGCAACTACTTCGGCAATGGGAAGTGTAAGCTCTGCATTACCGTGCATTACCTTCATCAGCTCCTTGAAGATAGCCTTAGGAAGCCGTGCCTTCATTACCGCCTCGTTGAACACGTCCGAGCCGAACAGCTCCGTTACATCATAAGTTTTCTCTGCCATTTTCCTTTTCCTCCTACTTTCGTTAGATGTTCTTTGAAAAATAAGAAAAGGACGCTTTGATCCCTCAAAACGTCCTCGTTTCTGATTACAGTTATTATAATACACTATGTCGGCTGATTTGTCAATATGTCATTTTGCACAAATTTTGAAAGTTTGCGTATGCAATAATTCAAAATTACACAAAAACCATTGAAAAACCGTTGATTTCTGCAAGTCTTAAAGCTCAATCTTGCCGTAAAGCGTAGCGTTTCTTTCTGTTTCAACCGCTTCCTTAGAGAATTCGCCTGCATCTGACGCAGTATTTTCAACAGCAGTCTGCGAACGCTTGTACTCTCTTTCGAAAGAAGTCGAGAAACCGGTACTCTGCTTGTATGAGCGGTTTGCACCGTTGCCGTTTCTTCTTCCGCCCTTGCGGTCGTTTCTTCTGTTATTATCTCTGTGGGGCTGAGAAGCCGAGATAACGACCTTTCTGTAAGGCTCTTCACCTATAGAGTTGCTGTATACGCCTTCGATCTCAGCGACCTTGCTGTGAATTATACGGCGCTCATAAGGATTCATAGGCTCAAGGGTAATGCGTCTGCCCTGACGGAGCACCTTATTAGCGGTACGCTCTGCAAGCGACTTGAGAGTTTCCTCTCTCTTATCCCTGTAGCCGTTGCAATCAACTGTAATACGGCAGTAAGGCTCATCGTGACGGTTGCTTGCAAGAATTGCAAGGTACTGTAAAGAATCGAGTGTTTCGCCTCTTCTGCCGATTACAATACCGAGCTTTTCGCCTACTATATCAAGAACAGTTATGTCTTCCTTTTCGATTATGTTTACCTTGAAGTCCTCAACGCCGAGAGCGGTAAGAACCTTTTCAAGATAAGCCGCAGCCATAGCTACCTTTTCTGTGTGGTCAGCATCTGTTACGGCAGGAGCGGCTTCAGCGGCTTCTGCCGGAGCCGTTTCATCGGCAGCAGCAGGAGCGGCTTCGGTAACAGTTTCGAATTCAACCTCTATCTTATAGTCGCCCTTCTTGCCGAACAGCTTCTTGACAGGTTCTTCAACTACGGTTATCTTTATGTCAGCTTCATCAACGCCGAGTTCCTTGATTTCTGATATGGCAAGCGCCTTGAGCTCGTCAAGCGACTTACCTGTATATATCTTTTTCATAAGTCCGTCCTTTCCGTCGATTCTCAATCGTCGTCTTCTTCGTGGTATTCTTCGCCGTATTTTTCGGCATCGGCTTTTCTTGCCGCCGCCAGCTTACGTCTGTTGATTTCCTTCTGTGAAAGTGTTTCTGTCTTTGTTACGGTCTTTTCTTCGCCTGTATCGGCATCTGTAACAACAGCGGTCGTTGTGACCTGTCTTTCCTTGAGCTTTCTTTCCTTCATCTTCTCTTCAGCCTCGGCTCTTAGCTTTTCAGGGCTGTACAACTTCTGCATTACCAGTGACTGCACAATGCCGAGTGCATAGTTGACACCCCAGTAGAAACCTACTCCGGCAGGAACACTGAACGAGATCCACAGTGAGAATAAGGGCATGATATAAAGCATTACCTTCATACCCGCACCGCCTGCGTTTGCCATTTCGGGATTGTTCTTCTTGTTGAGATACTGGGAAAGTACAGTCTGAACAAGTGAAAGAACGAATGCAAATATCGGTATGATTATCAGCGGCTCGAAAGCAAGCTTAGGTGTTGTACCGAAGTTCAGACCGCAGAACATCATATTGTGCGACAGTGATGCAAGTCTGTCCTTTACATTATCTGAAAGTATTTTACTTTCCTTGAACGTATCGGGATACTGCTCATAAACCTGCAGAGCAAGAAGCTCCATCTGCATACCCTTGTACTTGCCTGCAACAGCCGCAAGTCTGTTCTTTGTTTCAGCTGTAAGTCTTGACTTATCACCTGTTAAATCGCTGTACTGCTCGGCAGAGAATGAACCGTAGGTTTCTCTGTCTGCTGTGCTGATCGTTTTGGGATCCTTATCGGTGTAATTGTTCTTGAAATTCTCGTCATCCTTGAACTCGTGCGTCAGCTGAGCGCCGTCGTTGGATTCCGAAATGAAAACTGCGTCCTTATCGCCGTTCTTGTACTTTAATATAAGCTCGGCATCCTGCTTGTTGTATTCGTTTAAGAATATCTTTGCATATTCGGTTTCTTGCGCTACTGTTATAGTGCTTGAAATGTCCGATGATGACAGATGCTCCATGTGTGTCATGGGCTTATATACAACGTCGATGACACCGAACAGTATTACCATTGTCAGAACAAGAGGTCCGCAGCCGCCGGCAGGGTTATAGCCCTGTGCCTGCAACTTCTGCATTTCTTCTGCCTGCTTATCACGGTTGTTGCGGTATTTCTGCTGTATTTCCTTTACCTTGGGAGCAAACAGCTGAGAAAACGCCATATTCTTCTGCTGCTTTATCTGAAGCGGCAGCATTGCTATTTTGACTATTACAGTGAATATCAGTATCGCCCAACCGAAATTCTGTAAAAGAAGATAAATAGGCCACATAATGTAGCCAAGAGGCGTACCGATTATGGTGTATAAGAAATCTATGGAAATCACCCTCCGTTAGTAGTGCCGATATTACGGCTTGGTCCTTTTGAAAAAATAAAATTGTTCGGGTACATAGTCATAGCCGCCCTCAGAAAAAGGGTTGCATCTGATAATTCTCCGTATAGCCAAATAGCTGCCCTTTACCGCACCGAAGCGGCGGAGTGCGATCATCGCATATTCCGAACAGCTCGGAGTAAAGCGGCAACAACGAGGCAGCCATTTTGACAAAGTCATTCTGTATATCTTTACGAAAAATAAAAGTACATATTTCATTTTATTTTTGTATTTTGTCCGGTTGATTATTCGCCGGTGCGGCATATCTTTTCAGCAATTGCTTTTCCATCCGAAGATATACCTCTGTCGATTTCATCGCAGGAGTTTTTGCCCTTGCAACGAAAATAAAGTCGTATCTTTTTTGTGTCTTTTCACGGAGCAGGGGTTCAATAAGGCGGAACGCTTCTCTTATGACTCTCCTGGCACGACTGCGTTTTACGGCATTGCCGACCTTCTTGCCTGTAACGATTCCTATGCGGTTTACCCGCCTCTTGCTTTCCCTTGCGTAGCATACGAACGCATCGGTAACAATACTGTCACCTTTTTTGAACAGAAATCTGAATTCCTTGTCCTTTTTTATGCAGACGTATTTCTTTGCATACTCATTCATTGACAGAATCAGTAGCTTAAGTGCTTTCTGCCCTTTGCACGTCTTCTTGCGAGAACCTTACGTCCGTTTCTTGTAGACATTCTTTTTCTGAATCCGTGTTCTTTCTGTCTCTGGAGCTTCTTAGGCTGGTATGTTCTTTTCATTTCTTTCTTCCTCCTGTTATTACTCGGCACCGATGTGTGCCTGTCTTGCGCCTATGCAATTAAATATTATACCTTAATCGGTTGCCGATGTCAAGTCATTTTTGAAAATTGTCTGCTCTGACGGTCGCAAACGCTCAAATAATGCGGATATGCCCGTACCGATGGCTTTTCCGACCGATTATTTATAACCGAGCGTTTCCTTTATTGCCGCTGCGACCCTTTGGGAAACCAGGCTGTGCGTCTTGGGACTGGGGTGCCAGTCCGCCACTATTCCGTCAGCGTCCTCGTCCTGCATCGTAAGCGGAATAAACGTGATTCGTTCATCGCCTGTTTCACTCATATATTTTCTGCGGACGTTTTCGATATTTTCCTCAAGCGAAGTTCCCATCACGCCGTAGGTCTGGAATATATAGGAATCGGGATTGAGCGAGCGTACCTTCTTCAGAAAATCGAGATAACCGTCTTCAAATTCCGCTTTTCTCTCATCTGTTGTCGCATAACTCATATCGTTTGTTCCGAGATTTATAACTATGATATCCGGCTTGTACCTTTCAAAATCCCACTCGGTTTCCGAAACCGTGATGCTATCAGCAAACTTATTATACGAGAAGCCGAGCTTGTCATAGTATTGCGGTATTGTCTGCTGCGGAATCTTGTTCCCGTCATTCGTAAAGCCGGAAATAATTCCGTAGCCGCTCACCGAAACCATACTGTAGTCGGCGTTCAGCGCAAGAGCCGTTTTATACGCATACGCTTTTGTGACATCTTCTGTGGCTGTTTTGAAATGATGCTCCTTATCGGGATCATCAACTCCGTATCCGCAGGTTATAGAATCGCCTATAAATTCCATTTTCAAATTTTTTGCGGGCGCAGGCTCTATCTTTTCATCCTCCGCAATCATAACGGGCTTTATCCCGAATGTTGACATTGCGCACTCGGACAGCTTGATTATCCTTACATTCCTGCATTCTGCGCTTTTGCTTTCAAGCACCTTGTACGTTTTTTCCTTTTCATTGAGCATATCGTCGACAACCTGTTCATTGTCGACATATATTGCGATTCTTGCATAATTCTCGTCATTGCCCGCTGTCGATGCAAAATCGCCCGTAACGGTGATTTCAAGTTTTTTACCCGTAAAAACAAATTCCGCACCCGCCCCGGAAAACGCCGCCCACAGCGTATCGTTATATAAATACGTCCTTCCGATCGTTTTTACGGATTTATCGTTTAGTACAATTGCCTTTCTGTTGCTCATGATTACTCCTCGCTTATAATTCTTATTTTATTGGGTTGATTTCAGCCTTGATCTGAGCTTAACTCTTTTATCGACATTGCGGTACGGAACAGTTCATCCCTGCTAAAACCGGTCGCTGTGATATGGAACATATACTCGCCGTTATCCCACACAAGAAATGCCATACCTTTTTTGGAAACACAATACATTGCACTTGTATCCCCCAGCTCGACTTTTTCCGGAGGAATCTGTGCCTCCTCCGTTCCGATCTGTGCATTTTCCATCTGTGGCCTTGTACATTGAGTAAAAGTCAGCTGTTTGCCGTGTTTATTTATGTATTCGACAATATAGGCATATTCGGTTTTCTCTATAAGCCGTGTGGCGTATGCGGTTTTGTCAAGATCCGGCTCATAATACCGTGTGATGCGCTGAGGCGAATTCTCGGCATCGCTTATCAGTATGACTGAATATTTGTCATTTTCCTTGACTGCAAACGTATCCCAGTGCTTCAGCAGGATAGTGCCGCCTGTTGCCAGAGCGGCAGTAGCGGCTATTATCACGGCAATTGCCAGCTTCAGCTTTACTCTGCGGCGTCTTACCGTTTTTGCGGTGTCGGTATATAATTCACTTATCATTTTTTTCATCCGTCTGTCGAATCCGGGTCTAATCCTTGAATTCGGGAGCGTCTCAAAAACAGACAGCTCAGACAGATAATCGCTTTTTAACGCTATGGCGATTTTTTCATCGTTGGTCATATATTTTCATCCTTTGTATCGAGCAGGATTTTTCTTATCCTTGAAACATACGCATAAACCGTATTAGTGTTGATATTCAGCATTTCGCCTATCTCTTTAGGACTTAGCCGCTGTACAAAAAACAGGAATGCTATGTTTTTCAGCCTTGGAGGCAGCTGCCTTAGGTTTTTGATAATCTGTTCGTATGTTGCATTGCTGTTTTCAAGATCCGTATAACTGTCCTCAAACGGAATATCCTTGTCCTCAAGCTCTTCGTCGTTGTGATTTCTGCGTATCATATCAAGACAAACATTTTTGGTGATAACAGTTATATAGGATTTTGTTTTTCTGGAATACGGATTGTTTATCTTGTCAAGATTGTCAATAATCCTCACAAACGAATCCTGGACGGCGTCCTCGGCGTCTTCACGCTTTCCGAGAAGCGACATACTGATATTGTACATAAATTGCTTATATGTATTGTAAAGCTGTGTTATCAGTTCTTTATCGGTCGGGGAATCGACCGTTGCGATTAATGATGATAGCAAAATTTCACACTCCGATTTATATTATATTTCAATTGTATCATTACATCGGCTTAATGTCAATATAATAAGGAAAAATGCCCCCGTCTGAACGGGGGCATACATAGCTTTTTATCTGTTTCAGGCGTTTTCTTCATCCTTGAAGGAGAACTGACTTACCAGCTTCTGAAGCGTCTGTGCCTGTGCCGAAAGCTCTTCGGATGCGGCGGCGCTTTCTTCGGCAGTAGCCGAGTTTGTCTGTACAACATTTGAAATCTGTTCTACGCCTATATTGACCTGCTTTACCATATCCGTCTGTTCAAGGCTTGCACCTGCAATCTTGTTTACTATATCGCTGACACCGCCCGATCTTGCTTCAACCTCGGCAACAGCCTGAGCTGTTTCATTTGTGATATTGTTACCGTTTTCAACAGCGGCAATTGCGCGTTCGATAAGAACAGTCGTATCATGAGCCGCATCGGCAGATTTACCTGCAAGGTTTCTTACTTCGTCGGCAACTACGGCAAATCCCTTTCCTGCCTCGCCTACTCTTGCGGCTTCAACTGCGGCGTTGAGTGCAAGAATATTTGTCTGGAACGCAATATCCTCGATAGTCTGGATAATCTTGCTTATCTCTGCCGAAGCATCGCTGATATCCTGCATAGCACTTGTAAGGCTGTTCATCTTGTTATTAGCCGCACTGATATACTCGGCTGTTTCATCAACAAGCTGTCTGCCTTTCTGGCAATCTTCCGTTGTAGCCTCAATATGAGCATTGATATTGTGGATAGTAGCGGCAAGCTCTTCTACAGATGCCGCCTGTTCGGTAGCACCCTGAGCGAGTGACTGAGCGCCTGCGGATACCTGCTGTGAACCGCTGGAAACCTGATCGCCTGCGATGCTTATCTGACTTAAAGTATCATTGAGCTTTGTGTTGATATCTCTTACTGATTCAATAAGTACCTTGTAATCGCCTCGGTATGTATTATCGGCATCTTTACTGTGCACATTAAAGTTGCCATGAGCCATATTGCTCAGGATATTGCCGATATCGCTGATCATAGCATTTTGTTCATTTACTACCTTTGCGGCAGACTTTGCGAGTATCTTGACTTCATCGTGTGATTTAACCATAGGTACAGGACTTGTAAGATCGCCCTCGGAGAGCTTTTCGATACGCTCAGCGCAGAGCTTTATGGGCTTGCCTATCTTACGGCTGATAAGTCCTGCGATTATACCGCCTACTACCGCTGATGCGGCACAGATTATCGCAAGCACCAGAAGTCCCTTAAGACAATGTATGGTATAATCGCTGCTGTATGCTGTTACTGCGATAGACCAGCCGTTTGTTTCGGGTATGGGTGCATATCCTATATGTTTTGCGATGCCGTTTGATGTGTACTCGGCTGTGCCTGTTTCACCGGCCTCCATTTTTTCGTGTGCCTGAGCAAGTGCTGCATAGCTTGAATCTTCCTCGGCTTTTTTCTGTATGTTCTCTCCATCCTTGACAAGCTGCATATCAAAATCAGCGATCGTATTGCCGTTCTTGTCGATTATGTATGAAGCGCCGTTTTCGTTTATCTTGAGCGTGCGGACAATATCATTCAGAAATTCCTCGTTAGGCACGAAATATACACAGCCCTCAACTTCCGAATTAAGCACGCCGTTCTTCCATAAAGGAGCGGCGATTATAACGCTTATCTTACCGTTTGACCTGCCTATCATAGGCTCTGTTATTGTTGTTTTGCCCTCAAGAGCCGCCTTGAAATATTCACGGTCGGAATATTCGTTGCCGTTTGACCCCTGACCGTTTATATCAATTACAGTTCCTCTGTCAAGTCCGAAGGTCGAAGCAATCGAGTCTATTTCGCTTTGTTTCTGACCCTTGGAATATACTGCCGATGATAATTTTGGGTTACAGCCCGCCTGTACTGCAACATTAAGCATTGATTTCAGTTCCCAAGAAACTCTGTCTGCGGCTACTATTGCCGTTTCCGTGAGCGTCTGGTCGGTCAACGCTTTTGTGGTGTTGTAAATGATTCCCACAGATGCAAATGTCGCCACAAGAAGCGAAATGATTATAAGTAATACTGTAAAAAGTGTCATTTTTTTGCTGATAGATTTCATAAGTGTCTGCCTCGATTCCGTACCCTCATTGAAGATACAATTTTATTCAACACATTGATTATAACACTTGCAGTAAAAAAATGCAATATTTCACCGCTTATTTTGGCAATATTAACAAAAATGTGGTGGGAATTTTTAGCACCACACCAAATTTACAAAATATTAGATTTTTGTATGGACATTTATCTTCGCCGTGGTGTATTATGTATGAAGATGTACATTTTCGGCAAAAAGAAAAAAGGGAGGGGTTTTATGTCGGATTATTCTTCTGAAAATATAAGAGAAATATATGAGCGGCACTTTGTCACAGTGTACAGAGTGTGCTTTATGTACCTCAGAAATGTACACGATACTGAGGATGCAGTACATAATACTTTTATGAAACTGATCGAAAAGCAAAAGTGCTTTGAAAGTACCGAGCATGAAAAAGCATGGCTGATACGGGTATCTCAGAACGTATGCAAGAATATGCTCAGGGCGAACAGCAGGCGGCGTGAATCACCGACAGGAGATATTGCAGTGAATGACAGCTCTGCGGTAAGCGATGTAATGATTGAACTGTCGGCTCTTCCCGATGATCTTAAGGTACCCGTGTATCTGTTCTATTGTGACGGCTATAACAGTAAAGAAATCGGCAGTATGCTTCACATAAGCGCATCGGCGGTGCGTTCAAGACTGCAGAAAGCGAGAGAGCGTTTAAAAGAGCATTTAGGCTCGGAAAGGAGTATAGTATGAGTATCAGAAACGAATTTGAGAAAATCGATCCTACGGAAAAGCAGAAAAAAGATATTTTCAGACGCATAGAAGAAAGCAGTAAGGTAAAGACGGATTTCAGACATCAGGTTATTCGCTACACATCGGTTGCGGCTGCGGCAGTATTGGTTGTCGGAGCTGTGACAGCCAGCGTGCATTTTGTGACAAAAGGCAACGGTATTGATTACACCGTCAGCGGCAGTTCATCGGGTGCTGTCAGCGCTGTCGATGCTTCTGCAAGCAGAGCGGATAACAGTAAAGACAATGTTCAGGACGGAGAAAATACCTCAAATGCCAAAGACAGTTTAACAGACAGCTCAGGCTCTGAACACTCAGCAGGGTCATCTGACGATGACGATTATGCCGACATAAACGATGACGTTATGTGGGGAATAGGAAAAACCGTTTATGAAATCGAAGAAAAATATGGCACTGTAACGGCGGAAAACGACAACGTGTATACATTTGAAAACGGATATGGAAAATACACATTCGGTGACAGCTGCGAAGCCATTTGTGAAATTTCGGTAAGGAATTTTCTTGTCGGCGATATTTCAACGTTAACACTTGAGAATTTCGCCTCAAAGTGCGGTCTTGAAGCCGTGACGCTTAGCAATGGCAACGACTCTGATACAAAGCACGACGGCTTGAAAACAACATACTACAAGCATCCGTCCTATGAAAATGTGACTTTCAGCATGCTCTGCAAGGAAAGCGGATTTGACGAAACCGCCACATTTGACATTCGATGCGATGATGCGGCTGATACCAAAACACAGCCTGAAATAACAACGGACGATAACGGAAATTGCCTTATCAACAAGGCATTTCATGATAAAATAATGAATGATGAACTTACCGATGACGAATTCTCAAAGTTGATTTCGTATGTGTATACGGGTGATGTAAGCATCAATGAACAACCGAATTCGCTTGTAAAAGCAAGAACCGAATATAACAAAACGATACAGCGGACGTTCAACAGATATATATTGTCCGGCGGATATGAAAATGACGATGAATGGCATATTACACCTGCGACACCGGGCAACTGCCATAGCATGAAAGAATGGTACGATACCGCTTGTACGTTGTATGCCGATATGCCGGATTATGATACATTCCTGAGCAGATACAGTGAATATTTCAAATTTGACGGGCAAGGAAATTTCTACTATGCGACAGGCAGACCCGATGAGCAGTTGATTGGCGGAAAAATGCCGTTTAACGCACCGTCTTACAACCTTTTTGATGTATCACCACGCTGTTTTACAGTGAATGAGAGTACAAGCGGCGGAACGGGACTCAGCATCGGCGTTCTGTATTTTTACAGCGTAGGTACAGATGACACGACTTACGGCGTAAACGTTGCTTATTTTGATGTAAAGAAAACATCGGAAGGATACAGATTTATAACAGATGAGGGCTGATAAATGGTAATATAAAAGGCAGAGCTTCGGCTCTGCCTTTGTTGCTTTTCTGTACTTAATTCGTAATATTACATCACGAAAAATCAGCTTTTCAACAGTTATCTGCAATAAGTGAAAAATACCGATGAAATCAAGGCATAGTCAAAGTGATAACATCGGCAGTTTTTTCAAATCCCACTTTTTCCGCCAAGGCTTGCGAAGCTATGTTATCCGATGAGGCTGACCATATCGGGCATAAGCTGTTTTTAAGTATGTTGGAAATACATTTTTTACAACACTCGGTTGCAAATCCTTTGCCGTAAAAGTCGGGCAATGTATTTACGCCTATTTCGACAACCGTATCGTTCATATACGGTACATCGGGAGCATCTGTACAGCTGACTAGAGTATTGTCAAGAAAAAATCCGCAGCATAAGCGCTTTTCCGCCATTGCGATAAAATAGTCGTATAACCAGTCGCCTGCCGTTATATGATGGCATTTTTCAAAAACTCTTTGTATTTATCAAAATCCGCCGCTGTAAGAGTAACGGCGTCCGAGCTGAGTGTTATCTGTTTTGCGTATACATATTTGATGTTGTGAACAGGCTTGATATGAAAAATCCTTTCGGCAATACAGCCAATCTCGTCGATCGTCATATTTTCTGTTATGCTTTCATTAAATGTGCTTATATACGGCTTTGCTTTGCTTCCGTATGATATAACCGTGCGCTCCGGGCTTTTGAAAATATATATGTCGAACGGAACGCCGTAGCCCTGCTGAGTTTTATTGCGTTCTTCCGAATATAGAAATTCAATGCTGTTTTTGCTTTGCGAAAGATTATTCTTTTGCCCTATCCAAAGCGAATAATAGGCAAGTGTAGTATCGGATATTTGCTTTAAATTCGGTGAGTTCATATTTATTGATTTCCTTTTACGATAGGCGCTTGCGGTATATCGTTAATTCAGTCTGTAGTAGCAAGTGCTTTTTCCCTTACCTTCTTTTTTCAGCTCACCTGTTGCGACAAGCTTTCGCAGTGCGCCTTCGATAGAGCTGTCACTGATTGCAGGACAGAGCTCCCGTATGTCCTGTTTGTTAAATCGCCCGATTTTGTTTTTGCTTGCCCTTCTGACCGTTTCGGTAGTTGTCAGCTTTGTTTCCACGAGCGACATACGTTCTTCAAAATCCTTGTATGCGGCAAGAATTGTACCGAGGATATACTTGATAAACGGCACAGCATTTTCATTACCTTCATGCCAACCGGTCTGTGATTTTGCAAGCGAATTGTAGTACAGGTCTTTGTTTTTGGCTATCTTGGCTTCAAGGGAAATATACTTTCCTACATAAAAGCCACTGCGATACAGAAGCAATGCGGTGAGAAGCCTGCTCATTCTTCCGTTCCCGTCGTTGAAAGGGTGAATACACAGAAAGTCGTGAATGAAAATCGGAATAGCAATCAGCGGTTCCAGTTCCATATTCCCGATAACACGGTTGTATTCTTCACAAATTCTGTCAAGCGCTTCGGGTGTTTCATACGGAGCAAGCGGTATAAACAAGGTTTCGGTGTGACCATCGGGATAGGTGGCGCTTATATAGTTCTGTACGGTTTTAGTACGTCCTGCAAGCGGGTTATTCATGTGACTGTACATTATTTTGTGAAGCTGAAGGATATAATTTTGCGTGATAGGGATAGCGTCAAAGCTGTCATGGATAATGTTCAGCGCATCGCGGTATCCCGCTATTTCCTGTTCATCACGATTTTTAGGTGTTGTTTTTTCGTTGACAATCTGACGGATACGGGTATTTGTCGTGACAATGCCCTCAATGGCGTTTGATGCCTCTGTGCTTTGTACTTTAGCGATGTCAACCAGCTTTTCAAGCTGTTCGGGACGTTGCTTCAAATATAATTCCTGCTTTCCCGCTTCTTTATATATGGCGGCAACCAACCCTAAGATCTCTGAATCCCATTTTTGTTCCTTTATTGCGGAATAATTAAACGCTCTCATTCTCTCACCTCCATCGGTTTTCCCTTAAATAGTAGCACAATTTAAGCGAATAGTCAATCGGGTAAGCAAAAAATCCCTTATTATTATGCGCATATTAAAGGAAATCTATACGGCGAAAGAATATAGTGTACATCGCTCAAAAAAGGAATATGTCAAAACAGCAAGGTTACATTACCACCTTGAAACAAACTTCAATGTTTTAGCAAGCGAGTCCATACATACAAATTCTATCTGATGTCGTTCTTATTTTCCTGTTTTCAGCACATTTCATCACCATATTTATTATACCACATATCAATGAAAAAGTCAAGCATTTCTGCTTGACTTTTTTGACAGTCTGAGGCAGAGCTTCGGCTCTGCCTTTCAGTATATGTTTTACTTTTTGCTTTTTCTGCCTTTTTTGCAATTGCTGCAATTATTACAATTATTACAACTCTTGCACGCCGAACAGTCGCCGGAGCAACCGCCGTTTCTTATAATATGTATTATCACAAGCACGAGAGCGATTACTATCAGCGCAAGCAGAATAATGCTCGGTATATTCATCTCATCCATAATTTCACCTTATGCAATGCCGAAAATCATTCCGACACAGCGGACAAGGAATGCCATTACCCAGGCAATACCACACTGTATAAGTACTGTTGCGATGGCAGAACGTACACTTCCGAGTTCACGCTTTACTGTTGCTATAGCGGCAACGCACGGGGTGTACAGCAGAGTAAATACAAGGAATACGATAGCCGTGAACGGCGTGAAAAGCGTCTGTATCTGCGAAACATCTCCGCCGAGCAACAGAGTAAGGGTCGAAACAACGCTTTCCTTTGCGGTAAGACCTGTGATAAGAGCGGTCGAAGCTCTCCAGTCGCCGAAGCCCAGCGGCGCAAATATCGGTGCAAACAGACTGCCGAGCATCGCAAGCAAGCTGTTTTCGGCGCTGTCAGCCACATTGAGCCGTATGTCGAATGTCTGCAGGAACCATATAACGATAGATGCCGCAAAGATTACGGTAAACGCTTTCTGGATAAAGTCCTTTGCTTTTTCCCATATAAGCTGACAGACGCTCTTTACTCCGGGCAGACGATAGTTCGGAAGTTCCATTACAAACGGTACGGGTTCACCGTGAAATACCGTCACTTTAAGTATAAGCGAATAGAGAATACCGCAGATTATACCAAACAGATACAAGCCTACAAGCACAAGCCAGCGGTACTGCGGCTCGAAGAATGCGCCTGCGATGGTTGTATATATAAGTATCTTTGCAGAACAGCTCATAAAGGGAGTGAGCAGTATAGTCATTTTACGGTCACGCTCACTGGAAAGCGTTCTTGTTGCCATTATCGCAGGTACGGAACAGCCGAATCCCATCAGCATAGGAACAAAGCTTCTGCCCGAAAGACCCAGCTTTCTGAGTGGCCTGTCCATTACAAACGCAACTCGTGCCATATAGCCCGTATCTTCAAGAATAGACAGGAAGAAGAACAGCGTTACTATAGTAGGCAGAAAACTCAGCACACTGCCTACGCCGGCACATATTCCGTCTATTACCAGCGAATGCACTACGGGGTTTATCTCAAACGCCGTAAGTCCTTTGTCGATAAGGTCGGTGAGAAAATCTATGCCCATTTGCATAACGTCGGAAAGTGCCGCACCTATCACGGAGAACGTCAGGAAGAACACAAGTGCGATTATGCCTAAAAAGCAAGGGATAGCCGTGTATTTTCCTGTCAGCAGACGGTCGATTGCCATACTGCGTTTATGCTCCTTGCTTTCGTGCGGACGTACTACGGTTTCACGGCACAGCTTTTCAAGGAAGGTGAAGCGCATATTGGCAAGCGCCGCTTCTCTGTCCATGCCTGTTTCCTGCTGCATTATGGAAACAAGGTGGTCGAAGGCGTCGTGCTTTTCCTCAGGAATGGTGATTTTTTTCTTTATCTGTTCATCGTCCTCAACCAGCTTCGTTGTGGCAAATCTCACAGGAAGCCCTGCCGCCCTTATATCCGGCTCAAGCAGTGTTGCGGCTGAATGTATACAGCGGTGAACAGCGGCAACCGGGTCGTGCGGATCGTCGCTGTCGGTGCAGAAGTCCATACGGGCGGGCTTTTCGCCGTATCTCGCAATATGTATCGCATGGTCGATAAGCTCGTCTATACCTTCGTTTTTTACGGCGGAAATCGGCACTACGGGTATTCCCAGTATCCGTTCAAGATCGTTTACACGGATAGAACCTCCGTTTGCCTTTACTTCGTCCATCATATTGAGCGCAAGCACCATAGGTATGCCAAGCTCCATAAGCTGCATTGTAAGATAAAGGTTACGCTCGATATTCGAAGCATCAACTATATTTATGATACCGCTGAGATTATTGTTCAGCAGAAAATCACGGGTCACTATTTCTTCGCTTGAATAAGGCGAAAGCGAATAGATGCCGGGCAGATCCGTAACTGTCGCCTCGGGGTGATTTCTGATAGTTCCGTCCTTGCGGTCAACCGTAACGCCGGGGAAGTTTCCGACGTGCTGGTTTGAGCCTGTAAGCTGATTGAACAGCGTTGTTTTTCCGCAGTTTTGATTTCCTGCAAGAGCAAATGTAAGCGGTGCGCCTTTTTCAAGCACTATTCCGTGTTTCAGATGCAGCTTCTCGTATTTGGCAAATTCTCCGACGCCGGGGTGAGGCGTGTCGTTTCGTCTTGATCCTGCGGCTTTAAGGGGGCTGTCTTTCTTATGTACGTTTTTTACAGTGACCTTGCGAGCCTCCTCAAGCCTCAGGGTAAGCTCGTATCCACGCACCTCAAACTGCACAGGGTCGCCCATAGGTGCGACCTTCTGCAAGGTTATTTCAGCATCGGGTGTAAGTCCCATATCAAGCAGGTGGTGACGTAAGGCTCCGCTTCCGCCGACCGTTTCGATATATGCGCTTTCTCCCGGTTTTAATTCATCCATTGTCATTTTGACAATACCTCCGTAAACATTATGCTCTGTTCCGATCTATTCTGTAATCGTATATCTCAGGCGTAATTCAGCACTTTCGCAGGCTTAAATAAAACCTGTCAGAACAAAACCGACAGGTTTTTATCATCTGCGTTTTACTGTGACAGAACAAAATGTTAAAAATACTGCGGCTGTTAGATATAGCTAATCCAGTCCGATTTAAGTATATCACGGTAAAACGGAGTAGTCAAGAAAAAAATGGTTAGAAACAGCTAACTAAATGGCTTTGTTATGCGGAATTAACGGCTTAAACCGTGCGGAACATTACGGTTTTCAGTGCAAAAATTTTATATTCTGTGATGAACCGATTATGTTGTAATTTCGAAAGCGGTTTATCCGGGAACGGATTGAAGGTTTTATATTAACGGATATAATCAACCCGGTATTGAACATTGCAAGATATGTGACTTATGCCGTAGAATACAGTTTGCCTGCTCATAAGCATCTGCGTTTTCGAACAGGCTCCGTTATGAAGATCATAAGTATAGATAACAATGTCGGCAAAAAATACGGCTGCCGTAAGATACGACAGCCGTAACAATATTTATTTTTTTGCAAGCTCGTACGCTCTTGCGGTACAAGCCTTACAGCATTCATCGACTGTATCTGTGAGCTTACCCTCATACAGCTTGTCAAGACCTGCTATAGTCGTTCCTCCCGGAGAAGAAACCTGCTTTATAAGCTCGTCTACCGTCATACCCGAATCTGTGAGCATCTTTGCCGAGCCGACAAGCGACTGTGCAAACAGCTTAAGTGCCGCATCGGGATCAATGTCCACGCTCTTTGCGTAATCCACGAAGCCTTTTGCAAAAAGATAGATGAAAGCGGGAGAACTGCCGTTTACGGCGATTATTTCTTTCATTTTGTTTATCGGCACTTCCTCTGCGATACCGCAGCTTTCGATAACCGACTTTGCAAAAGCAAACTCTTCATCGGTCACACCGTCCGCTCTTGATATTGCGCTTGCGCCAAGACCGAGCATCATAGGGGTGTTCGGCATGACAAGCACTACCTTTGCGCTCGGTATTGTATGACTGCGGATAAAATCCTCGGATATTCCCGCACAGATAGAGATTATGACCTTATCGTGCGTTACTTCCCCTGCGACAGTGTCAAGCACTCCGCCAAGCACCTGCGGCTTTACCGCAAGCAGTATGTAATCGCACTTTTTAACAAGTTCACATTCGCTCTTGCAGGGCTTTACTCCGAATGCCGAAAGTGCTTCAAGCTTTGCCGTATCCTTGTCATACGCCGAAACGCTTATCTGCATATCCGATGAGCAGATACCACGCATTATCGCACTGCCCATATTACCTGCGCCTAAAAATCCAAGTTCAGTCATACTAAGTCCTCTTTTCTTGTATCAAGCCGAGCGTTTTTCTCTGAATGCCGCACGGTATGCCACCATAACAGGATAAAGCACCAGCAGAAGTATGAATACCTCTATAGGCAGCATCGTGAGATTTTTTACTATTCGTGTCGTTATCTTTACCCAGAATACCTCCGGTGCAAAGTAGCCCATTATCACCATTGCAATTGTATTCAGGAACACATTGCAGAAAAGATTGACGCAGAACTTCGCCATAAATATTCTGAACACCTGAAAGCCGTTTGTCTTAAGTCCGCCGAAAAATGCGGATCTGCTTGAAAAATCGAGCTTCACGGGATTAAGTCCGTACAGGAATATGCCGTAAATTACAGCACCTGCGACTTCGACCAGTGTGAATATTGGTGAAAACGCACCGGTAGGCTTTACAAGAAAACCTATTACATCGGTGACAACGCCTGCAAGTCCTGCCACAACAGGACCGTACAGCATACCGATAGCCGCAAGGCCTACAAACGCAAAGCTGATTTTCAGCGTTTCGCTCGGCATGATCATAACGAATTTCAGTGCTACCGAAACACCGATAAGAAGCGCCGTTACTGTAAGGCAACGAATAGATTTCAGTTCCTCGAACGACTTTTTAAAATTACGAAAAAACGCCATATTTACCTCCTCAATGACGCAAGCTGACGCAATCGCATAATGCGGGATAAATACGGCGATTATCTCTTATATGCAACAGCGAGATGCGGAAAACGTATCGCCACCTTTCAGTGTTCGTCCTGAGGACAACTCCCCGTCCCTCAGGCACTTTACGCACGTTAACCTACTCTGTCGGCCGCACCGTTAAAATTTCGGTGCAGTCTTTTTATATAACGGGAAACCGTTATAAACGTTTTTTAAATCAGAAGCTGATCTCATTAGCGATCTTGTACAGATCGTGAGGGAATTCCTTCTTCATCTTGAGAGCTTCCTGAATGTCATAGTCTACAACTTCGTTATGCTGAAGGCCTACAACACGGTTGCCGATGCCCTTTGAAAGAAGATCAACGGCATAATAACCGAGCTGGCTTGCTGCTACTCTGTCCTGAACTGTGGGGCTGCCGCCTCTCTGAACGTGACCGAGAATTGTAGCACGGCTCTCAACGCCTGTTGCCTGTTCGATTTCCTTAGCGAGCTGTTCGCTTCCGCCGATACCTTCTGCAACAATAACGATGAAGTGGTGCTTGCCGCTCTTCTGTCCTTCGATTATCTTAGCGATAACATCGTTTACTGTGAAGGGCTCTTCCTTAGTAATAATGTATGTCGCACCGCAGGCGATACCTGCATTGAGAGCTATGTAGCCTGCATTTCTGCCCATAACCTCAACTACAGAGCATCTGTCGTGTGACTGTGCTGTATCACGCAGTTTGTCAACCATTTCGACAACTGTGTTCATAGCTGTATCATAACCGATGGTGTATTCGGTCATAGAAATATCGTTATCTATAGTGCCGGGAACACCGATACTCAGGATGCCTCTTGCAGAAAGGTCAGCCGCACCTCTGAACGAGCCGTCGCCGCCGACAACTACAAGGCCTTCGATACCCTGTTCTTCGCAAGTCTTCTTAGCCTTCTGAAGACCTTCTTCATATCTGAACTCTGCACATCTTGCTGTGTAAAGCATTGTGCCGCCTCTCTGAATTATATCAGATACGCTTCTTGCATCAAGAGGAACAATGTCGCCGTTGATAAGTCCGTTATATCCTCTGCGGACACCTACGACTTCCATTCCCTTTGCAATAGCAGCTCTTGTTACCGCACGGATAACGGCATTCATGCCCGGTGCGTCGCCGCCGCTTGTTAAAACGCCAATCTTTTTCATAATATCGTACATCCTTCCTTAGAGGTCACCCTCCGAGATTATTTTACACACACCTTAGTTTACTCCTAAAATGCAATTTAGTCAAGGGGTAATTTCATTTTTTCGACTTATTTTATGATTATATTGTTTTTGCCGCAAATCCCGTTCAATTTTTGTATAAAATCACTGTTCAAATCAACGGAAAGAGCAGGCGGCAAGGTTATAGTTTCCCTTGTATCCTCAAAGCATATCTTCGTAAGAGTGTTGCCCTTGTTTACTTTAAGAAGCGCCTTTACAGCGGGAATATTGGCATCGTCACGGGAGGAAAACCTTATATACAGCACAGCCGCCTTATTCTGCCCTGTGTTTCGGCTTTCGTGCATTTTCCGCAGCTTAGCAAGATCCGGCTGTGTTATCGCATTTATCAGCAGCTTGGGGTCACCCTCGTCCTCCGCAGATACCGTACCCTCGAAAGCGTAAACATTACCGGTCCTTAGCATTGACGAATACTGATCGTACAGCTTCGGGAATACAAGGCACTCGATTTCTCCGCTTGCGTCTTCTATTACGATGAAGCCCATTGTCTTTCCCGATTTCGTGATATGGTTGCGGACGGATGTAAGCAGTGCCGTTACCCTGACATTTTGTTTATCCTTGTTGTTTTCAAGTATACTGCCGATATTTTCATATCCGAATTCACGGGCAATCCTGTAAAACGGATCTGCAGGATGTCCGGAAATATATATTCCGAGCATTTCCTTTTCGTATGACAGAAGCTGTGCGTGTGAATATTCATCGGCAGGCTTTATCTGAAACGTGCCTTCGTCCGCCGTATCATCTTCGCCCATAAGGCTCATCTGCCCTTCAAGATCGTGGCGCTGTGAAAGAGTATCAAGCATCAGCTCAAGGGAAATCATCATTTCACGGCGGTTATTGCCCAATCCGTCAAAAGCTCCGCACTTGATAAGCGATTCAAGCGCACGTTTATTTATATTCTTTTCCGACATTCTTTCACAGAAGTCGAACAGCGATTTAAACGGGTGCCTGGTTCTTTCTTCGATAATATCGGCTATCATATTAGCGCCGACATTTTTTATTGCAAGAAGGCCGAAACGTATTCCGTCATTTTCGCACGAAAAGCCGGTTTCGCTGTAATTCACATGGGGCGGGAGCAGTTTCAGTCCGTGCTGTGCAAGGTCGCCGATATATTCGGCGGTCTTGCCGCCCCAGCCTATCACGCTTGTAAGCAAGGCGACCATATATTCCTTATAATAATGACATCTGAGATATGCCGTGCGGTAAGCGAGCAGTGAATATGCGGCGGCGTGGGATTTGTTGAAGGCATAGCTTGCAAAGCTCATCATATCATCGAATATTTCTTCCGCTACCTGTCTGTCAACATTATTTGCGACAGCGCCCTCAACGAATGTCGCACGTTCCTTTACCATTACCTCAGGCTTTTTCTTTGCCATAGCTCTGCGGACAATATCGGCTCTGCCGTATGAATAGCCGGCAAGCACACGGCATATCATCATTACCTGCTCCTGATATACGATACAACCGTAGGTTACGTCAAGTATGCTCTTTAAAAGAGGGTGCTTGTAGCGTATTTTTTCGGGGTTGCGGCGGTTTGCAAGATAGGTCGGGATCGAATCCATAGGTCCGGGACGGTATAGTGACAATGCCGCAGTAAGATCCTCAACAGAGCGTGGCTTCATACGGGATAAAAGCGAGGTCATTCCGGCACTTTCAAACTGGAATACTCCGAGAGTGCCGCCCGATGACATCATATCGTATGTTTCGGCATCGTTTTCCGGTATCTTTTCTATGTCAAAATCGGGACAGGTTTTCGCTACGAGCTTACAGCAGTCCTGTATCACGGTAAGATAACGAAGTCCGAGAAAGTCCATTTTCAGCAGTCCGAGCCGCTCTATAGCGGTCATAGTGTACTGCGTCATAACTTCGCCCTCGCTGTTCTGATACAGCGGCACATAGTCTGCTACAGGGTCACGGGTAATTACTATGCCTGCGGCGTGGATAGACGTGTTTCTCGCCATACCCTCTATCTTTTTTGCGGTTTCTATAAGCAGGCTGACTTCGCTATCAGATGACGCCAGCTTCACAAGCTCCTTCTCGCTTTTCAAAGCGCCGTCAATCGTAGAGTGCATCGACATAGGGATAAGCTTTGCTACGGTATCCACCTTGCCGTAAGGCAGACCCATAGCCCTGCCTGCGTCACGGATAGCGCCTCTTGCCGCCATTGTACCGAATGTTATTATCTGCGCCACATGATCCCTGCCGTACTTTCTTACGACATAGTCTATGACCTCCTGCCGTCTTATATAGCAGAAGTCAACGTCAAAGTCGGGCATAGTAACACGCTCGGGGTTTAAAAAACGTTCAAACAGCAGATTGAAGCGTATCGGGTCAATATCGGTTATCCCAAGGCAGTATGCACATACGCTTCCTGCACCCGAACCTCTGCCGGGACCTACTGCGATGCCGTTTCTTTTAGCATAGCCTATAAAGTCGGCTACTATCAGGAAATAGTCGATAAAGCCCATTTTCTTTATTACCGACATTTCGTATTCGGCACGGTCAAGAACCTCTTTCGGTACGGGTTCTCCGTAGCGTTTTACAAGCCCTTTTCTTACCTGAGCGTTAAAGTATATTTCGTTGTTGTCATAGCCTTCCGCCTTGAAAAACGGCAGGATAGTATGCCCGAATGTGAAGCTGACATTGCACTTTTCCGCAATTTTCACGGTATTGTCATAGGCTGACTGCGGAAAGCCGAGCGCTTTCATCTCGTCCTCGCTTTTGAGGTAGAATTCATCGGTGGCAAACTGCATTGAGTTCTTATCGTCAAGGGTAGTGTTGGTGGCAATGCAGGTCAGCACACGCTGTACATAGCTGTCCTCTTTTTCGACATAATGAGCGTCATTTGTTGCGACAAGCTGTGTGCCTGTATCCTTCGCCACACGAAGAAGATACGGCAAAATACGTTCCTGCTCGCTTATGCCGTGACTTTGAAGCTCTATATAATAGTCCTCTCCGAATATCTCCCTGTACTCTTTTACAAGCGTCACAGCGTCCGCAAGTCTTCCGTCAAGAAGCGTTCTTGCAAGCTCTCCCGAAATGCAGGCGGAAAGGCAGATAAGTCCCTTTGAATAACGTCTTAAAAGCTCCCTGTCCACTCTCGGCTTATTATAAAAGCCCTCTGTATAGCCCAGCGTCACCAGCTTTGAAAGGTTTTTATAGCCCTCGTTATCCTTGCAAAGAAGCACAAGGTGGTGAGGCTTCATATCGGACTTTGTGCTTTTGTCGAATCTTGTACGGGGTGCAACATACACCTCGCAGCCGATTATTGCCTTTATGCCGTTTTCAACGCATTCGTTATAGAAGTCGATACTGCCGTACATTACGCCGTGATCGGTCAGTGCTACGGCTGTCTGTCCCATTTCCTTTGCACGACGAACAAGCCCTCTTATACGGCAGGCGCCGTCAAGAAGGCTGTATTCGCTATGAACGTGCAGATGTACAAAACCGCTCACTTTTACTCTCCCCGATTATCTTCTCCTCTGAGTGTATCTGCTATAAGGCTTATCTTCCTGAGCCTGTGGTTTACTCCGCTCCTACTTATAGGCGGCTCAAGCATTTTGCCTATATCGCTGAGCGACAGCTCAAGTGCGGTAAGGCGGATTTTTGCCACCTGCAAAAGCTCGTCGGGCAGATACCCTTCTCCTCTTTTTTCGAATATGTAATTAATATCGTCCGCCTGCTTCTGTGCGGCGGCGATAGTCTTGTCAAGGTTAGCCGCCTCGCAGTTGACGCTTCGGTTGACATTGTTGCGTACTTCCTTATAGATTTTTACATTCATTATCTCCATTGCCTGCATCATAGCGCCCATATAGGTCAGCATATCGGAGATCTTTTCGCTCTCTTTGATATAAAGGAAGCTGCTGCCTCTGCGGCTTGACAGCTTTGCCCCCATACCGTGTTCTTCTATCATGGAAAGCAATGTTCTGCATTTGCTCTCATCGTGCAGGAACAGCTCAAGCTGATAGCCTTTTTCGGGATTTGCGACCAGTCCGCAGACAAGGAAAATTCCTCTGAGATACACGCCGAAAGCGTCATCGCCCGAACAGTCGGGCATAGGGTAAGCGTAGCTTTTATCCGCAAGAGTAACCGTGTAAAGCGTTCTTCCTCTGAAGGTGCTTTCACCGGTCGAATATTCCTTGCCGACCGAATCAAAGGCGTCGGCAATGCTATCGGCTACCCTTTTGTTTTCCGTATTAAAAAAACAGCCTTCGCCGTCTTCCGTCATGGCATATGCCGCTCCCTTTGACAAAAGCTCAAGCTGTTTTCTGCTGTGTTCCGCCTTGCACAGCTCATTTTTCACATCGGCGGCAAATGACATCAGAATCGCTCCTTTATCCTGCCTTTTTGATTAAAGCTTTATTTCCGGCATAGCACTCAGTATCGCATCTTTTTCGCCGGGACTGATATAGTTCTTATTGAGATGCGTTTTATTGTATTCAAGATAAGTATCTTTTGTTTTCTCTGTCAGCACAGCTGTGAAAAATCTCTCCCAGCTGAAATACTTGCCGCTTTCTATATAGTCATACGGCTTTTCGAGTATCGTTTTTATTTCTTTATCTTTTACGATACCTGAACGCAGAATGACCCACTCGAAAGATTCTGGCAGAAAAAGTACGATATTTTTCGCTTTCCTGAGCGATAGAACACGCTGTATCTCCGGACCGAATGCGGCTCCGTCTGCAATTACCAGTACCGTTTCGTACTGCCTTGTTATAAGCTCGTTGTATATTTTCGTCTTGCTTGCGGCTGAAACGCAATTTATCCCGTACTCCGAAAAATAATTCTCAAAAAAGCGATAACCGCTTTTTGAATCCTCAGTTATAACCAGATCGGGCTTTAACGAAATGTCGGTATCCACTCTGCAAAGCGGGTAAAACTCTGCATAAAGCCGTTTTGTCCCTTGAAATCTGTTACCCGATACGTTTTTTATGCCGTATATTTCTTTCACGCTGTACGGCAGATTGAAAAGCGGAGTTCTTGTTGCGATTACATAATAATTATCGGTATTTTTTATTGCTTTTGCAAAATCCTCAGACGCAACGAATTTATCGCCCTCGTCAATGAATACAATGCTGTCGTGTATAAGACTGAGATTTTCCTGCCAGCGTATGCCTGTAAGCACCGTGCATTGCTTTTTGCTTATTACCGTAACACCGCTTGCTTCGCCGTTTTCCTGATATGCGGCTATCATATCTATCAGGGTGGTCTTACCCGTTGCACTGTCGCCACGAAGTATCGTGATATTTCTTATAACAGAAAACTTATACTGTACACGGCGGCTTTTCACCACCACCTCATATTTACCTTTCACAGCGACACCACCCTATAAATACAAGCCTGCATTCATTACATATTCCTGAATATTGTGAACCGTTTTTCCGTTATTGAGTATCTTTATCTCAAACGGCTTATCTCCGAAATCCATAACGTGCCTTAAATTGATAACAATATCTTTTTTGGATTCCTTAGCTATGCGCAGTATCCATTTTGCACAGTTGTCACCGCAGGTCGAGGCATTGAAAATCTTTGTATCATCGTGCCGCAGAAGCAAAAGCGTTTTCAGCCCTCCGGATATTTTCGTTACGGGAATAACTCCGAGAGCCTTGCTGTCTACCGCATTCGGACTAAGCACCACAGCCTTGTCCACGCTTTTTATCATTTTAACCGAAAGGTCATCGGTAAGCCAGTTATCAAGATAGGTATTGTCAAAATACATACTGGTGTTATAGACGTATTTCTTCTCCATATCTTCGGGTATTTCTCCGAAAATAATACACAGCATACCTTTCCCTCCGTTAAACGATTTTTACTTCTTATCCTTATTCACATCTCTGTGAAGCACCCTTGCTTTAAGGTGATTTTTACTGAGATGCTCGCACATATTTTCCGCAAATGTCGCACTGCGGTGCTTGCCGCCCGTACAGCCGAAAGCTATTACAAGCTGGCTTTTTCCCTCGTGAAGATACTGAGGTATCAGAAAGTCGATAAGGTCGAACAGCTTTGTCTGCAAGGTCTGCGAGCTTTCAAAGCTCATCACATAATCCCTGACCTCTTTATCAAGTCCCGACTTTTCCTTAAGCTCGGGTATGTAATACGGATTCGGCAGGCAACGCACATCGAAAACAAGGTCTGCCTCATTCGGCACACCGTACTTGAAGCCGAAAGAAATGCAGCTTATAGTCATACTGTCAGACGGCGTATCAAGGAAAATATTAAGCACGTTTTCCTTCAGTGTCGAGGTTGACATCAGGCTTGTGTCAATGTAATAATCGGCAATTTCACGCAGAGGCTCGAGTATCTCCCTTTCTGCGTCTATCGCCTTGTCTATGTCGCCGTTTGTCGCATCAAAAAGCGGATGCTTACGGCGTGTTTCCTTATATCGTTGTTTTACTACATGATGGTTTGCATCTACAAACAGCAGTTTTACGTCAAGACCACGCTTTTTCAGTTCATCTATGGTGGCGTTGAGGTTCAGAAACATAGTTCCGCCACGAATGTCGGTAACAATAGCGACCTTTGAAATATCATCGTTTTCTTCGCATATCTCGGCAAATTTCGGTATCAGCTGAGGCGGCATATTGTCTATGCAGAAATAGCCTATATCCTCCATAACGTTTACCGCACAGGATTTGCCTGCACCCGAAATTCCCGTTACTATAACAAATTCGGTTTTCATTTGTGTTCCTTTCCCTGCGCCCTTTATCTCTTTTAATGAATAATGAATGATTTTGGTGTGCCGTTTTATTTATATACCCGTCAGCTTCCGATAAAGCCTTGTCTTATCTTGCCCGGTCACATATCTAAGGCACTTATCCGAAAATTTCACTTCATTATAAGCACTTCGCATTCAAGCGTTACACCTGTCTGCTCTTTCACCCTTTGCTTTACTATATCCACAACGCCCATTACATCGTCAAACGTTGCGTTGTCTTTATTTATTACAAATCCGCTGTGCTTTGTGCTGACCTCTGCGCCTCCGCAGGCTGTACCTTTAAGACCGCAGACCTCTATAAGCCTTGCGGCAAAGTCGCCCTCAGGCCGCTTGAATGTACTGCCCGCGCTGGGGTATTCGAGCGGCTGTTTGTCCTTTCTGCGCTCCATCAGCGTATCCATACGGTCTTTTATCTTTTCACGCTCGCCTTTTGCAAGCTTCATTTTTACGGATGTTATGCAAAGGTTACGCTCCGAAAAAAAGCTGTGTCTGTAGGAAAGCTCCATTTTTTCAAGCGGAATTTCCTTTATATCGCCTTTCTCGGTGATATAACGGCAGGATACGACCACGTCCTTCATCTCGCCGCCGTAAGCTCCCGCATTCATAAAAATAGCACCGCCGACAGAACCGGGTATACCGTATGCAAACTCAAGCCCCGTAAGTTCGTTTTCAAGAGCCACAGCACAGACAGCCGCAAGCGACGCACCTGCGTTGCACTCTATATATTCACCGTCTACTCTCACCGAGCCGAAGTTGCTTCCTATAAGCAGTACAACTCCCTGAAGTCCCTCGTCACAGACAAGGATATTGCTTCCCCTGCCGACAACATAGTATTTAATATCGTTCTCACGGCACTGCTTTATAAGCTCGCACAGCAACGCCTCGCAATTTATCTTTATCATAACATCACACGGCCCGCCGATACGGAACGAGGTGTGATTTTTCATAGGTTCATTTTTAAGCACGACTGCGCCGTATTTCTCGGCGGTCTGCTCCAATATGCTGTAATCGTTCAAAGCATACTCCTTGTGAATTTATTTTTTTGCGTTTTGCGCCAAATAAACTTCCCCTTATGAGCCTTTAGTCTTTAAGTCTGTAGAGATTTGCCGCTCCGACGATACCGGCGTCATTTCCAAGCTTGCATATGCCGAGAACAGTTGAACGTTCGGGGTTTATGCAGTAGCTCTCACGCTTTATATATTCTTCGAGCGGCTTTGTGAGATAGTCGCCCTCCTTGCAGATTCCTCCGCCGATAAGCAGCATTTCGGGCTGGAATGTGTTTACTACGTTTGTAAGTCCGCATCCGAGATAATTCAGGTACTCGTCAACAACAGCCTTACCGCTCTTGTCGCCTGCTCTCATAGCGTCAAACGCAGTCTTGCCGTCAACCTTGTCAATACTGCCTGCTATATTCCACATTGCACTGTCCTTATCTTCTTCCATAGCCTTCTTTGTGGCTGTGATAAGTGCGGTAGCCGAGCTGTACGCTTCAAAACAGCCCTTTCTGCCGCAGTTGCACTGTCTGCCGTTATATTCGATAACAACGTGTCCAAGCTCCGCACCGCAGAAATTGAAGCCCGTGTATATCTTGCCGCCGATTATAATTCCGCCGCCTACACCGGTACCGAGTGTGATTACGACAACATCTTTATATCCCTTTGCCGCTCCGCCGAGAACCTCTCCGTATGCGGCAACGTTAGCATCGTTTTCAACATATATTTCAGTACCCAGACGGTGCTTTAAAAGTCCGCCGAGATCGGTATTGTTAAATCCAAGATTGCAGGAATAAAGCACCACACCTGTGTTTCTGTCGGCAACTCCGGGTGTTCCTATACCGATGCTGTTGATGTCCTTTACATCGATCCCTGCTTCCTTGCAGGCAAGCTCAACACCCTTTGCTATGCTGTCTGCGATTTCTTCGGCAGGACGGGGCAGGTCTGTCTTTATGTTTGATTTTCCTACGATTTTGAAATCGTCATTTACCACTCCTACTTTTATGTTTGTTCCGCCAAGATCAATTCCTATGTTGTACATTATGTTATATTTCCTTCCGATATTTAATATATTCCTTGCTTTTTATGCTTATTCGCCGTCAGTCTTCATCCGGCTCTATTTCGGCATTTGTCTTTATTCCTCTCAGCCTGAGAAAGTTTTCAAAGCGTTCAAGATCGGCATTTACTATCAGCTCTTCGGGAAAATCAATATCCTTAAGAAGAGCCTCAGCTTTTTTGAACGCACCTATCTTGTCGCAGAAATGCGCATCCGAGTCAACGATAACATAACAGCCGTTTTTTGCACAGGTCGGCAATATAATATCGTGCAGACGCTGTACAGAGGTCTGACTTCTGAAACGGCTGACGTTGAACTCCATCGCAACGTTCTTTTCTTTGCACGCTTTTGTCACCGCATCATAATCATACGGGTAATCCGCCGATTCGGTATGTCCGAGAACGCACACCTTCGGGTTATCCATAACCTTTATATATGCGTTTGTGTGCTGTTCAGCCGTACCCGGTATTATGCAGGGATTGTGCATCGACGCATTTATCCACTCAACGTTGTAATAAATATCATCGTTTATATCAAGCTCGCCGTTATATCCTGTAAGGTCTGCTTCAACGCCCTTTATAATACGCACTCCCGACAGGAAATGAGGTATAACGCCCATATTGCAGAAATGCCATATATGCGGCGAATCCTCCATATTTATGCAGTGGTCGGTCATGCCGAGATAGCTCAGTCCCGCCTTTGCGGCTGAAGCGGCATTCTCACTTATAGTTGAGTATGCGTGATCCGATGCCAACGTATGAGTGTGCATATCAGCAACGAATTTCATTTTAGGGTCATATCCTTTCTTTTATCTGTTCTTACACTTTTTATTTTTTCTGTCTGTATTTATATCTGTTTATCAGCCCATGCTCTTGACTGTATCACTGCTCTCCATATCAAGTCCGAGATTGTCAAGCAGCTCCTGTGCGGCATTGTAGCCCATTTTCTTCTGTCTGTTGTTCATTGCCGCAACTTCGAGTATAACCGCAAGGTTACGTCCGGGCTTTACGGGGATAGTCAGTGAGGGAACCTTTACACCGAGTATGGAAACATAGTGGTTGTCAACACCCATTCTGTCGTATACCTTTTCGGGATTCCACAGCTCAAGCTCAACTACCATATCTATCTTTTCGCTAACCTTTACAGCACCCATACCGAAAAGCTGTCTTACATTGATAATGCCGATGCCTCTCAGCTCCATAAAGTGACGGATATTATCGGGCGAACTGCCTACAAGAGTAATATTTGACGCTTTTCTTATTTCAACGGCATCGTCCGCTACCAGACGGTGACCACGCTTTACAAGCTCTATGGCGGTTTCGCTCTTACCTACTCCGCTCTCGCCGAGAATAAGCATACCTTCGCCGTATACCTCGATAAGAACACCGTGACGTGTGATTCTGGGCGCAAGCTGAAGGCTTAAATAAGCAACAAGCTTTGACGTGAACGTCGAGGTGCTTTCCTCACTGCGTAAAAGCGGAACGCTCAGTTCCTTTGAAAGCTCACGCATCTCGGGCATAATATCCATACCTCTCGACACTACCACAGCCGCCGGCTGTTCGCTGAAGAATTTCTTTATTCTCTGCGCTCTTATCTCTGCTCCGCACTGTTCAAGATATGCGGTTTCCGCCTTGCCTATTATCTGAATTCTGCCCTTGTCGAAATATTCGTAAAATCCCGCAAGCTGAAGTCCGGGTCGGTTTACATCAATATTTGAAATGAATATCTTTGCAGGGTCCTGCGGTGTGTGGATAACCTCAAGCTTGCACTCGTCGATTATCGCCTGTAACGATACGGTAAATTCCTGTGCCATACTGTTCCTCTTTCTGCTTATAGCTGTACTGCGGACATATCTGCCCTATCTTAATAATTATACTACATCGCCGTGAGTAATGCAAGAGAGAATTGCGTATAACCGTCAATATGTGTAAATTCCGTAAATCCGTATAAAGCAAAGAGCGACAGCTACATAGCGTATACTGCCGCTCCTTTGCTTTTTTGCAGGCTAAGACAGAATGCTGTCGTCCTTTCGCTGAAAATATCCCTGCGGTTTTCTGCAGACAGGACAGTATTCGGGAGGGGTACTTCCGCAATGTATATGACCGCAGTTCCTGCACAGCCACACCGTTTCGCCGCAGGAAGTAAACAGGCTTCCGTCGGTCAGCTTATTCACGAACAGCTTGAATCTGCTTTCATGCTCCTTTTCAATATCGCCCACCTTTTCAAACAGGTCGGCTATATTGTCAAGCCCTTCCTGTCTTGCGGTTTCGGCATACTCCTTATACATCTGCGTCCACTCGTAGTTTTCGCCGTGCATTGCCTTTTCAAGCGCATCGGCGGCTTCCGGTATACCTCCGTAGATAAGTCCGAGCCATATTTGTGCGTGAGCCTTTTCATTTTTTGCTGTGGTGCGGAAAACCTGCGATATTTCCTCATCGCCGTTCTGTTTTGCCTTTTCAGCGAATATCTCATAACGCACCATCGCCGCAGACTCGTTTGCAAATGCGGTTTTCAGGTTCTCAAGGGTCTTTGATTCGGATAATTGCATAAAAACATCTCCTTTTCTTAAGTTACAGATATTGTAACCGCAGGAAAGAAGATTATGCAGTGCTTTTGGCGGAACAGATATGTTTGTCAACAAGGACGGAAAGCTGTGCTGTGAGGGAATATCGGGCATTGTCGGAGAAGTATAAAACGCTTGACTTTTGCTGACTCTTGTGCTATAATACCGATAACTTAAGGGAGTAGACGGCGGAATACCGTGACAAGTCAACACACTGACGGTGATAATGCTCTTAAATCACGTCTGGTTTGTCTTAAATGTTGAGACTTGAGTACAGGAAAACTGTACTCAGGTCTTTTTTATTGCACATTTCGCACAAGGCTTCCGCATAAGATTAAGGGCAATACCGCACAATTAACGGCTATCACCTTTGCCGCACGCTTGCTTGTATATTTCCCGTCATCTTGCACAAATTTTGCTTGACAGGCGCAAGCCTGCCTGCACTCAATTTATACAATCTGACGAAAAATCTGACTGCGCAATCGCACGACAATAATTATGCGGTATTGCCTAAGATAAAACACCGGAGGACAAATTATGGGACTGTTGGAATTATTTCTTATCGCTGTGGGGCTTTCGATGGACGCATTTGCGGTGAGCGTCTGTAAGGGGCTGTCCGAGCGACAGCTTAAAGCTAAGCATTATCTGATAATAGGCGCTTGGTTCGGCGGTTTTCAGGCATTGATGCCTGCTGTGGGTTATCTTCTCGGCTCGACCTTTGAGCAATATATCACAGCCGTTGACCACTGGATAGCATTTGTGCTGCTGTGCTTTATCGGAGGAAATATGATAAGAGAAGCGCTTTCAAAGGACGAGGAAAAACTCGACGCATCATTCAGCTTCAAGACAATGCTGCTGCTTGCGATAGCGACAAGCATAGACGCACTTGCGGTCGGCATAACCTTTGCCCTTCTTCCCGATGTAAATATAGCTGCGGCCGTCCTGTTCATCGGAGCAACAACTTTTATCCTGTCAGCGATAGGTCTGAAGGTCGGAAATGTATTCGGCACAAAGTACAAGTCGAAGGCGGAGCTTGCAGGGGGTATCATACTGATACTTATAGGTACTAAAATCCTGCTGGAGCATTTAGGGGTTATTAATTTCTAAGCGAGCATCATAACAAAAAGAGCAATCGTGTGACAGCGACTGCTCTTTTATATTATTGTGTATTATCAATCAAGGAAATATGTAGCTTCCATATCGGCGGTGCTGAGAGCAAACGCAAGAGGAAACATTTCGAATGCCTTCCCTACGTTGTTTGCATTTTCTTCGCCTGAAAATCCCATATGATAGCGTATAGCGAAGGCTTCCTCACGGGTAAGACGCATAAAGCCCGTTATCATATAAACGGACTTTTCGCCGTGACCGTAAGGCAATCCGTCATCGAAGAAGAATGTCGGCACCTTTTCCCACTGACCCGTTTCTTCGTTCTTCATGTTTCTTGTGCCTCTTGTGTAGACGTTGACCTTGCATATATCGTGAAGTAAAGCACATACAGCTATCGTTTCATCGCTTGCGTTGAGATTATACAGCTCACGGACACGATCTCTTTCAAGATAAGCCTTGAAGCAGTTGTAAACGTTCAGAGAATGCTGAGCAAGTCCTCCGTCATACGCACCGTGAAAACGTGTGCTTGCGGGGGCTGTAAAAAAATCGCTCTTGTTTATAAGATAGTCGAGCAGTTTATCTGAGCCTTCTCTTTTAACGCAATTTCTGTAAATATCTATTATCTGCTGTTTGTTATTTTCGATCTGCTCGGGTGTGAGTACCTTTGCTTCGTTGTTCTGCGTCATTGCAAAACCTCCTTTTCAGATAAAGTCAAATAAAAGCCCCGCAATGCAGGGCTTCAATATTTTTATGCTTAATCTCCGAGTGCGATATTTTCGGGGAAGATGTTGGCACTTTCATCCTTTGAAAGATAAGTCGTGGTAACAAAGCCGTTGATAACCGCACCGTCGGATATTGCAATCGAGCCTGCCTTTATATCGCCGATTATGACAGAATCCCTGTCAAGCATTATCTTGCCTGAAATCTCGATATTGCCCTTTATCTTACCGTTGAGCTGTGCCACCTGTGATGAAAGGTCGCCTATCAGCATCGAATCGTTAGCCATTACAGCCTGTCCTTTAAGACGTACATTACCCTGTACAGCCGAATTTTTCATGCTGATATTGTCACAGGTAAGGTCGCCTACGACCTTGCCGTTTATAGTGATATTCTTGGTCGTTTCAACATTGCCTTTTATATTGCCGTCAATCTTCATATCGGCAAACGAGCGTACATTTCCGTCTATCATGGTGTTTTTGGATATAACGGTCATTTCCTGCGAATTATCAGCCCTCATACCACTCATAAAAGGAATGTTGCCGCCATTGTCTGAACCGCTCTGTGCAAATCCGTTCTGGCCGCCTGAGAATCCGTTGCTCTGAGGTGTCTGCGTAAAAGCATCACTGCGTACATTCTGATCAAACGAGTTGTTCTGTGTGTATTGTTCATTCATATCACGGGCTATCCTCTGTGAAAAATCCTGTGCCTGCTCCTGCTGTGTAAAGCCGTTGCCTGCTGTTTCTGGCTTTACGCTCTGCTGTGTCTGCTGTTCGGGCTGTTTGTTCTCGGACGGCTGAGCATTCTGTACGGACTGTACAGGCTGTACAGGTTCTGTCGGCTGTGCGTCGGCAGTATCATTCATATATGAGGCAACGTCCCTGACCTCTTTACGAGCGTCAGACGGTCTGGGATTCGTCAGCTCCTTCATAGCCTGTGTGAAATTATCCTTGATTCCCATTGTTATCCCTTTCTTGAAATCAGAATTTAAAATTGAACCGGCTTTATCTTCTGAGAAAGACTGCCGAATTTATAGCCTTTGTTTTTAAGCGCCTTGATTATATCCTCTATTACAAGCACCGTATTATCACGGTCGCCTGTATTATGGAAGAGTATCACGGGCGAGGAAAATTCCTCAGCATCTTTTAAAACGTTTGTGTACAGTGTTGTCCAGCCGTAACCCTGCCAGTCATTGCTGTCCACGTTCCAGTCGAAATATGTAAAACCTCTGCGATCCATCTCGGCGATAATATCGTCACGGGTCTTTTCATTATAATCGTTCACACTGCCGCCGGGGAATCTGTAAATGTCGGGCGCTTTGCCCGTAGCCTCAAGGACTATCTCATACGCTTCGTTGAAATCTTCGAGAAATGCGTCAACAGATGCGTATATCTTTTCGTAATCGTGAGATGCGGAATGTATTCCTATCGTGTGTCCCGCATTGCTTATTTCTCTCAGTAATGAATAGCAATACTCCGTTCTTTCGGGAACAACAAAGAAAGTAGCCTTGACGTTTTCCTGTCTCAGATAATAAAGCAGATTTTCCGTAAGCACGGAAGGGCCGTCGTCAAATGTAAGATAAACGGTGTTTTCACTGTTTTCATATTCGCCGTCATATTTATCTGCATACAGCGTCGGGAAAAGTGAAGTATAGCTGTCCGCACCGGAGGACACGGAACTGTCGGTGCTTTCAACCGCCGATGATGAAGCCGGCGTTGTTTCAGGCGCCTTTGTGGTTTCCGGGACAGCCGCCGATGTTTCGGGAGCCGCCGATGTTTCCGGTTTTACGCTTTCGGTCACAGAAGGCTCCGCTTTAACATTGTCGGAGCTTTCTGTCGCCGAAGACGTTCTGCTCTGATCGTCCGATGTCTGTGACACCTGCGACTGCGCAGAAAGCTGAGAATTCAGCCTGTCTATCTCATCCGACTTTTTGCCGTTGTCAACCGCAAGCAATATACAAAGCACCGTAGGCACTATTATCAGTAATGCCGTTACAGTCAGAATAAGATGCTTGAAAAATCTGACACTACCGAAATACAAGCGCACCACTCCCCTTTTACATATATCAGTATAATACTATATTTATCGGCTTTTGTCAAGTAAAGTCGAACCGAAAGCCAAGAATTACTGACTTTTTTTCTTGATAATGTATTTATAAATCCGGAGATACGTTTGTTGTTTTTGCTAAAATCGCACTTCATTTTTTATTTATTTTCTATAAAATGCGAAATATCTGTTGTAAAAAATGCTCAAATGTATTATAATAGTTATATTATTTAATCTGCGTCGGCAGATGCAGGAGAGCGGAGGGTGATTTGTTGAATACCGAAGAGATTAAATGGATATCGTATTATGGCAAGGACATAAGTGCGATAAGCTGTTCTTTTCACGAAAAATTAAATAAATACGGCTTTTGTCTTGTCCTTGACGAATACGGCTCGGATAAAGCGACAAAGGCTCAGATAGGTATACTTGATACGGTGCTTGAGGTTCAGACACCGAACATTCTGCTGATATGTCCCAGACACCTTATGCATAGCTGGTACCGTTGTGTCGTAACAGGTAACGGCGTTGACTTCAAGATGATCTCTGGCTCGTCTAAGGCTATCACATATTTTAACGAAAAAGCATCAAATACATATATAATCGCAGAAGAAGCACTTGAGGCGGACAATGCTCTGATGCAGAAATTTGTGGACGCAGGTCTTACATGGGACCTTGTGATAATAGACGCAGGTCTCAGCACATCGGGTATAAAGTGCGGACTTTATACGGAGCATCTGAAAGCAAAAACGAACAAGCTCGTTATTCTCAGCCCCGTACCGTGCGGTTATCACCAGAGCTACGATGAGATAAAGTCGCTTGTCAAGGCACTGCTTGCCGACGAAAATAAAGCCAATGCGGTCGATGACATCAGCTTTGACGAAAAATCAATATGCTTCAACCCCTACACTCCGGTAATGCGTTATTTCGACAAATCGGTCTATAACGGCGAGGTAGCAAGAAATGTTGTGATGCTCGAATATGAATTCCCACAGGATTTCATCTCGAACTCACGACGTCTTATCGACATAAAGACAGGCCTTCCTCTTTATGCGCAGGGCGGTAACGTCTTTGAGGAATACGGACTGGAAGCAAAGAAAACCTACACCAAGCCCTCCTATAATATAGCTGACGTGCAGGAGCTTCGTCAGGTCGACAAGAAGCTCGACTGCTTCCTTACAAAGCTGGACGAGGTGCTGAAAAGTTCGGAAAACAGAGCAGTCGTTTACTGTGTTACCGGCTCGACCATCCAGTATCTGAAGAAAGTTATATCCGCTCTTTATCCTAATATAAACGGTCTTTTGAAAATAGACAGAGGCGACATATTCAACACACGCTACGATAATTTCACAAACGATGTGCGTGACAATGCAAGAGTAGTGCTTACAGTTGACAAAATCGGCTCGATAAACCCTCAGGTAAAGAGATTTACCCATATATTCAACTATGAACTTCCCGACAGCCCTGTTATCTTTGAACAGCGTGCCGCACGTCACGGAGGCAGAAACGAACAATCAAGAGAATTCATAGTTATGTGCGACAAGAACAATCTGTTTGACGCAAGAATGCTGTCAAAGGTTCTGTTCGGAAAGATATACAAGAGCATTGTAGCGGGGCTTCCCGGACGAAACGTGCTTTTCGACCTTCCTAATGCCGCACAGCTTATAACCGACGCTATACGGGATTTGCAGTACGTCTGCTCCTACACAGGCGAGGTTTCAAACTGCCACGATTTAATAACGCAATTCAAAGGCGATTACAACATTTCGCCCTCTATAGATATTTCCTCTGCGGCAAAGACGCACGAATACACAAAGCTGAAGCTGGATAAAATCTACCGTGCATTCGGTCTTGAAAACAGAATAAAGGAAAACACCTCCACAGAAGAAAAGGTGCTGAAACCTATGATAAAGGAAGCGCTGGAACGCTTCAGCGGAGCACTGCTCTACCTGGACGATCAGCAGCATATAGTTGCACTCGGCGGAGCGGCGCTTGAGGAATGTCTGTACAGCGAGCAGTACCATTCATATAAGGAGCAATGCTCCACGCTTGATATTTCGGCGGGCATAAAAGCCGCTCAAAAGGCTTTTGAGAACTTTATCACCGATAACAAGAATGCGGAACTGCGTTTATGCGTAAATATGCTGCCTGACACGGTAAAGATGCCTGTGCTTCTCAACTCCTGGCGTTATCTTACCGATAACTTTATGATACAGGAAACATTCAGACAATTCATGAAAAAATATAACGAGGGAGTGATGTAAGGTGGAGGCTTTTCGTAACGAAGAAATTGCGGGGCTTTTAGGCGATTTTTATCAGGCGCACGCAAACGAGAACCGTGAAGTGATGGAACAGTCGCTGATGAAGATGCAGAACCTGCTTTACACAGGTGAAGCCGACAGCACCCCGTTCAAAGACTACTTCAACTCGGTATTCGGCGGACGCACACCGTATAACGCTTCGCTGTCCGTAAGCGACTATCCGAAGGAATCAATAATAAGAGAGCTATTACAGAACACATTCGGCTGTTACTACTCCGACCCTGACATCAAGGTTCTTTTCAACTTTGAGCAGGACGGCGAAGTAAGGCTCACATACAACGAGGACGGCTTTACGCTTGAGCAGATACTCTATTATCTCAGTATCGGCAGAAGCGACGGCGACAAATCCCGTGAAGGACGTTTCGGCGTAGGCTCAAAGAGCGTATTTATGAACGTTGAGTGGCTGAAGCTGCGTTCAAACAACTTCAATTTCAGAATAGTAAACGATGCGGGCATTCTCAAGATAAGAGAGCTTAACCTTACCGCACCCGTTTTCAAGGGTACAGAGATTGTTTTCAAGGTTTCCGAAGAAGAACAGGCTAAGATCAAGGAAAACCTCGTAAACCTCACTATCCACAAGGGCGAATATATAAATCTTGTCGAATTCTGCTTTGCATTTATCAGAAAGAAGCAGCTTGGCAGATTCGGTGAAGCGGAAAACCCCAACCGCACATTCAATGTTGCCGTTATGGATATGGGCAAGCCTCTTGCGGTATATAAGGTTATCCGTTATCAGAAAACGCCTGACGACGACCCGACAGTACGTTTCTTACAGAACGGCAAAAGCGTTATCGAATTTATCTGGCACGAAAACGAGGGCTTTGTATATCTTATTCCGTTTGCGGTTTCTTCCGCAAAGCGTGACACGCTGGTAAAAGTCCTGCTTGATAAATACAACTACTTCTCCACTTATGAGCTGACAGGTCTTATCAAGTCAACGGGAGAAGATTTCATCAAGGAAAAGCTGTCGGCATTCTTCATCAGTGTGCCGAACTCATATATTACCACCCACAGAACAGGCATCCGCCACGAATGTGAGGAGGAGGTTTCGGAAGCTATAAACCGTGATCTCAAATATATGATTGAAAAGTATTCACGCTATTTCGTTATCGAGCTGCTGCCGAGGACGAATTCGGACAAATATTATATGCGTCCGAAGCACTATGTGTTTGAATTCTTCAGCAATTATCTTTCTACCAGCGTTATGGTAGGCGATCTGCGCAGTGTTTTCCACAACAGCATCTCACTGCTTTTACCCGGAAAAAGCGAGGCTATGCCGTATTCCGAAGTAAAAGAGATTGGTTTCTTCTCGCTCACCGACCACGTTTCAAAGCAGGAGCATGAGAACGGCTCGGCATTTACCGAGTATATCGAAGATGAGCTTGTCAAGATGCGTAAGGATGTATCGGATATGCCCGAAAACATCATAATGGCAAGCTATAAGTGGGTTGACGAGGACAGTGACGAGGAAGGCAGAGAGTTCTGCTACAACTTCAACTTTGACGGTAATACATACGTTCTTGACAGCGAGAAAAATCCCGCTATCAAAGACTTCGACCTTAGCTTCGGCTTCAGAAGTATAGTCAGCCTTAAGCTCGGCAAGTATGTTATAAATGACGCTGTTGCCGATGAGGACGCACTTATCGGAGCGCTCGGTCTGTTCGATACGATGTACGGTCAGGATTATAAGATAGGAATGAGATACTACCAGTTCAACGTCCACTACCGTGACATCACCCATAACTTTGACGTTGCAAGAATGACGGTGCATAATCTCAAGCGGGCTTATGACTGCATTGTGGCGCACAAGAACAGCTTCGAGAATCACCAGATATACAACGAAGTCATAAATATGCTGATAAACACCTTCACACAGGGCAAGGATACTATGACCTTCCTGCGTGAGATGAAATCGCAGGGCAGTGACATCACGCTCCAGCTTGATATTAACAAGAAGTTCAGATTTGCCGCATACGGCAAACAGTTTATGATACCGAGCAGTATCACAAACGCCGACCTTCTTGAGATAATCGGTGACGTTTATGCGCTTATCAACTGCGGAATGTTCAACGGACGTGTATTCGACTTCCCGTTCATGAAGTCCGGCTATTCGTTCGAAAAGGCTTCGCTTATGAGCCTTCTGCGTGAGAGCAATCTGACAGATGAAAAGGTATCGGCAACTATGCCTAACCTTTATATCTGCGACCTTAAAATCCCCCGTATCGCACTTCTCGGCGAAAAAGACAAGATTATCCGTATCATAGATATAAACGACCCGATAAGCGATGAGGAGCGTCAGAGCATCACAAAGTATGTTATACTCCGTGATGACTGCACCAAACCCGAATTTGCAAAATATGTCGAATATCTGCTGGTAGGCGAGAACAACAACGTTCTCAGCCAGTTCTACTCAAGCACCGAAGAACCGAATCAGGTACTTCTTGACCAGATTCCGTACTACTATAAGCCTCTTCCGTCAATTACCGCTGAGGAACTTCAGTACCTGCGTACAAGATACAAGTCGCTCCGCAGCCTTTCAAACCTGCGTGTTTACCGCAACTATTTTGCAAAGGATATTAACGGCACGATGTTCGGCTACGGCGGAACCTGCTCCTGCTGCGGATTTGAATCAAGCATTATAAACAACTACGTTATAAAGAGCTTTGAAGTCGGTCTGTTCAAGGACGACAGAGAAGAAAAGTTCAAATTCTCTCTTTATATGTGCGCTAACGATTCCTATGCGGCAAGCGGCTGGATCATCGAGGATATAAGCATAGGCGGAATGAGTCCTTTCGTGTGGCTTGACGAGATTGCAAGCTGTGAGGTCATTCCTCCCGAATTCCTGCTCTGCTCCATCAAGTACCGTTGTCAGCTGACCTACGATATAATAGGCAGTGAGGGACGTGAAAAGGGCGAGATAGTTACTATGGAAAGCGTCAGCGACGGTGAGCAGAAGACTATGGACATCATACTTTCACCGCTGATGATGGCTAAGTGGATTGAGGATAACCTGTCGGACGAATACGACACTGCCGATTCTGCAAACAGCGAATCAAACGAAACAACAGCACAGTTTTAAGTGAAAACCGCCCTGCGAAAGCAGGGCGGTTCAGACTGTAGAAAAACCCCGATTTGCAAGCAAGTCGGGGTTAAATTTATGCCAA